>Ga0335074_10000032_pt1 | contig 265751 bp, 258 predicted proteins | sample Lox_Sample_23_FD_206715 | JGI IMG/M metagenome (GOLD analysis project Ga0335074, IMG submission 206715) | Soil microbial communities from Loxahatchee National Wildlife Refuge, Florida, United States - Lox_Sample_2.3 | ecosystem: Environmental > Terrestrial > Soil > Wetlands | place: USA... | reverse complement strand
GGTGTTCTCCTGCCCCGGCACCACGCCCTGCGTCCAGCCGTGACCATCGAATACGTCGAGGTCCTCGGCCTTCCAGTACTCCGGCTGACGGGCCTTGATGTCGAGAACCGTCGTGCCCCGGTGCGGCCAGTCGAGCGGCCCATAGGTCTGCGACCAGTTGAAGGTCTCAACCGCCTTGGGCGCGAACTGGCCGGCCAACGACCAGTAGTCGAGCCACGGCTTGTGGCGGTCAAGCGAGGGCGCCACGAGCATCGCCGTGACCCCGGCGAGGAAGCACAGGCCGGCCGCGCTCATGGCACGGGCACTGACCACACGGTCGGCCAGAACGAACGCCGCCAGAAGCAGGAACAGGATCAGACCGTCCAGGTAGGGGTAGCGCGGATGGTCCAAGGTCGAGGGTACGGCGACGAGCGCGATCAGGGGCAGCGCGGCGCCGGCGCGGCGCACGTCGCTCAGGTTCCCGGGTGGGGCAAAGGCGAGCAGGAGCGCCGCGTCGAAGATCAGGACGGCACCGCCGAGGACGATGTCGAGCCGTACCCATTGGTTGACGCCCATGTACGGGACGAGGACCTGGGGAAGCGCCGTCAGGCCGTTCCCGATGGCGTTGGTGATCACGGCGAGGCGCAGGTGGAGGACCCAGTGCAGGGGAACCCCGGCCGCCGGAAACGCGGCGATGAGAACGAACGCCGTAATCACTCCGGCGAGCACGCGGCTGCGCGGGGCGATCAGTGGCCGCAGGGCGACGAGCAGGAGCCCAAGCCCGAGGACCCCGACCAGGTGCCCGTGGGTCCCTCCCGATAGGAGCGTCGACCAGCGAGCGGTGCCGTAGAGCCCGAGCAGGGCGAAGCTGCCCACACGGATCCAGTGCGCGGGGGCCAGGGCGCTGCCCGCGCGCGGGTCCGGCACGAGCTTTCCCCGCATCCCCAGGACAGCGACTTGAGCCCCGGTGCTCATGCCACCTGCGCCTCCGCCACCTCCCGCGCCCCGCCCTCGACGAGCACGTAGCCGCGGCAGCCAGTGACCTCGAAGCGGGGAACCGCGCGCCGGCCGGGTGGGACGGTGGCCGGAAGCACCAGGACGAGACCGCCCGGGGCGCCGCGAAGGACTCGCGCCGGGAGCCGGGAGGCCTCGGCCGCGACATAGAAGACGGCGCCCGCACGGGCGCGGGCCGACGGCCAGGGTGCTGGCGTGTCGGGGCCGCCTTCGATCAGGGCGAGCCGGGCGTGGGCGCCGGGCCAGGCGCCCAGGTCAGAATCAATCTGGAGGGGCCGGCGATCGCCGGGGAGCAGCAGCTCACACCCGCCCCGCCGGGTCAGCTCGAGGGTGAGCGAGGCGGCGGCCCGGACGGCGGCGTCGACGTCCTCGGGCGGACCTCCGGTGCGCAGGTCGAGGATGACCAGGGGGCCGGCGTCACGTTCGGCGCGGAGCCGGCGCTCGAGCAGGCCGGCACCTCGAGCCACCGCGCTCCAGGCGATCCGAGAGGCGGGGGTGCCGAGACGATAGGGACGCAGCCCGTCGACCTCGAGGGCGGCCAGCATCTCGGCTTGCGCCCCACCGGCCGGGCGGCCGAGGCGCTCTCCCCCGTCCCCGCCCAGCCAGCGCAGCCGTTCGGTGCGTGGCAGCACGAGCAGGATCTGAGGGCCGGTCCGGCTGGTGCGCACGACCCGGACCAGCCCGAGGGGATCGCTCAGCGCCAGCGCGGGCGGTTCGAGGCGATGGCGCCCGCGGCGCGGGAATCGCCCCACCACCCGGACCTCGGTGCTCCGGCGAGTGCGTTGGCTCGGCGATCCGGAGAGCCGGATCGTGATCCCGGCCAGCGAGTCGAGGACCTCCGCGCCCGGGAGGCCAAGGCCACCACCGCGGACCTCGATGCGGGCCTCCATTGGCTGATCCTCGATGACGCGCTCTGACTCGAGTGTGCGCCGGACCGAGGCGGTGTGGGCCGCCGCATACACCCAGGGCCCGACGCCGAGTCCGAGGAGCACGAAGCCGATCCCCGGGACGAGCAGCTCAGAGGTGGCGAAGGTGAAGGCGGTCAGGATCAGGACGCCGCCGGCAAGGACGATCCCGACCGCGCGCCTCACAACGCCCGCACCGAGGCCACCGCGTCGGCGACGACCTCCTCCGCCGTGGATCTGGAAGCTCCCGGCGCCAGCACCAGTCGGTGGGCGAGCACCGGCTCGGCCAGGGACTGCACGTCGTCGGGCAGAGCGTGATCACGCCCGCGCAGCATCGCGTAGGCCTTGGCGGCGCGCAGGAGCATCAGGCCCGCCCGCGGGCTGGCTCCCAAATCGACACGCGGGTCCTCACGCGTGCGCCAGAGGAGGCGGACGATGTACTCGCGCAGTGGGTCGGTGGCCTGGATCTGGGTGGCGGCCTCCTGTGCCGCCAGCAGCTGCCCGGCGTCGGCCACCGGCGCCAGCGAGAGCACCCGGTCGCCTGACTCGTGGTCGGCCAGCATTCCCGCCTCGCGCCCGGGATCGGGATAGCCGAGAGAGATCCGGACCATGAAGCGGTCGACCTGGGCCTCGGGGAGCGGATAGGTCCCTTCGTATTCGATCGGATTCTGTGTGGCCAATACCAAGAACGGACGGGCCAGTTCGTGGGTGTGAACATCCACGGTGACTCGGCACTCCTGCATGCACTCGAGCAGCCCGGACTGAGTCTTGGGCGAGGCGCGGTTGATCTCGTCCACGAGCACCACGTTGGCGAAGATGGGGCCGGGGCGGAACGAGAAGCGCTGCTCGCGCTGGTCGTAGACGTTGGTGCCGATGACATCGGCGGGAAGCAGGTCGGATGTGCACTGCACCCGCGCAAACTGGCAGTCCAGCGAGCGCGCCAGCGCCCGGGCCAGCGCCGTCTTGCCCACGCCTGGATAGTCCTCGACCAGCACATGACCCTCGGCCAGGAGGGCGACGAGGAGGTGCTCGAGTGTCTCCGGGCGTATCTGAACGGCGCTGAGGATGTTGTCCGCCACCCGCCGCAGGAGCGCGGCGAGGGCGTCAGCCTCGAGCCGCGCTACCGGCGTGTGTTCTCGTGCCTCCACGTGCCTCCTCCCAGTGCCGGGCGACTTCGTCCAGCACCGCGTCTGCCACGTCCGCCTTCGGGGCGCGGGCGATCCGCCGCTCCGCTTCTGGCGTGACGATCACAACTTCGTTGGCTTCTGAGTCGAAGCCGATGTCCATTCGGCTGATGTCGTTGACGACGACGATGTCGAGCCCCTTGGCGGCGAGCTTCTCCCGCCCGTAGGCCACTGCATCCTCACCGTGCTCGGCCGCGAAGCCCGCGAGAACCTGGCTGGGCCTACGGACAGCGGCCAGGCCGGCGAGGATGTCGTCGGTGGGCTCAAGGGCCAAGATGGACAGGCCGGCCCCGCTCTTCTTGATCTTCGACGCAACCGGTTCCGAGGGCCGGAAGTCGGCCACGGCCGCGGCCATGAGGAGCACGTCGCAGGCCGGAAACTCGGCCTCGCAGGCCGCCTTCATCTCGGCTGCGGTTTCGACCCCGATCAGCTTGGCGCCGGCCGGCGGTGGAACCTCGAGGTTCGCTGCCACCAGCGTCACCTCGGCGCCGCGGGCCAGGGCGCGGTCGGCGAGCGCCACCCCCATCCGGCCCGACGAGCGGTTGCCGATGAAGCGGACGCTGTCGATGCGCTCTCGGGTTCCGCCGGCGGTGACCAGGACCCGGAGGCCGGCCCAGCGCCTCGGCGCCTCGGCGAGCGCGAGCACCGCCTGAGAGGCCTTTAGCAGCTCCGCCGGCTCACTGAGCCTGCCGATGCCGTGCTCGCCCTCCGACGCCAGCTCGCCCTCACCGGGCCCGATGATGACGACGCCCCGCGCGGCCAGCGTGGCCAAGTTCGCCTGCGTGGCCGGGTGCCGGTACATGCGGTCGTTCATGGCCGGCGCCACGAGCACCGGGCACGCGGCGGCCAGCGCGGCCGCGGTGAGCAAGTTGTCGGCCTGGCCGGCGGCCAGCTTGGCCAAAGTGTTGGCGGTGGCGGGGGCGATCAGGAACAGATCGGCCTGCTCGACCAGAGCCAGGTGGCTGATCGGCGCCCGGTCTCCGACGCGGTCACCCGGGAATGCCCCCCGCAGGGGATCCGGCTCCCACTCCGAGACCAGCACGGGTGCACCGGTGATGGCCTCGAACGACGCCCGGCCCACGAAGCGCTCACTGGCCGGCGTCTGGATGACCCGGACCGCGTGCCCGGCTTTGACGGCGAGCCTTGCGGTCTCGAGCGCCTTGTAAGCGGCAATCCCGCCGCTCACGCCGAGGAGCAGTCGGGACATTGCCCTACCGGTAGTGGTACTTCAGCTTGCCCTGGGCGACTTCTTCGAGCGCGATCGTCAGGTAGTTCTTGGATCGCGTGTCGACCATCGGGGGCGGAAACTCGTCGAAGGTGCCCTCGCCGAGGTTGTGGTAGTAGGAGTTGATCTGACGCGCGCGCTTGGCGGCGACGAGAACGCTGGCGTAGTTGGAGTCCACATGGTCCAACAGCTTGTCGATGCGTGGCGAGATCAAGGCTCAGGATCCTTTTGTCGGGCCTAAGAGCTTAGCGGCCGGCAAGCTCGGTCCTGACGATCGCCGCCAGCTCCTGGGTCGCCTCCTCGAGGCGGTCGTTGACGACCACGTGTGAGAACTCGGGCTGCGCCTCGAGCTCCTGCTCGGCGGTCCGCATCCGACTCTCCACCTGTTCAGGCGCGTCGGTGCCGCGCCCGATCAAGCGGGCGCGCAACGCGTCGGGCGACGGGGGGGCGATGAATACGGCCACTGCCTCGGGCATCGCGGCACGGACCTGGCGCGCTCCCTGGACTTCGATCTCGAGCACCACCGGGCGCCCCGCCCGCAGACGGCGCTCGACCTCCTCCCGCAGGGTGCCGTACCGGTTGCCCGAATACACCGCGTGCTCCAGGAAGTCGCCCGACTCGACGTGCTCGGCGAACTGCTCCGGGGTGAGGAAGTGGTAGTCGGCGCCGTCGCGCTCGCCGGGACGCGGCCTACGTGTCGTGGCGGACACGGAGAGCTCGAGCTCAGGCACCTCCCCGAGCAGCCCTCGGATCAAGGTTCCCTTGCCGACCCCGGAGGGGCCGGTGATCACGAAGACCTTGGCGGGATTTGCGCTCAGGCTCGGCTCGGCGGCAGCTAGCGCCGGCGCATGAAGGCCACGAGCTCACGTCGCTGACGCTCGGACAGGCCCCCGACGGTCTTGCTCGGCGAGATCTTGCACTGGGTCAGAATCTTGTTCACCTTGACCCGGCCGTACTTGGGAACGGCGAGCAGCAGATCGAAGACCTTCGCCGTCTCCAGATAGGCCGGAGGGGCGAGGAGCAACTCATCGATCGGCTGACGCCCCGCCTTGAGATCGCGCTTGAGCTGGGCCCGCCGGCTGCGGATGTCGTTGGCCCGCTGGAGGGCCTCCATCCGCTGCATGTACGAGCGCTCGGGCGCGACCGCGGGCTTGAGGAGCGGTTCTGACACCGGCGGCATGGGCGGCGACTATACATCTTGAGGCTCGGCGATCAAGCGAAATCGAGCGAATTCGCCTCGACCTCTCCTTGAGGTTGAGCATTGTCGAGGATGGTTGCGGGAATCACCTGTGTTTGCAGGCAATTGCCGACTCTAGATCGTGCGCAGAGCGAGCAGGTGATCGAGTTCGGAGGCGATCCTGCGACCTGCCGCCGGGTCGCGGAAGCTTTCCGTTCCGACGGCCACCAGTTCTGCGCCTGCCCGCAGCAGATCGAGTGCGTGCTGGCCATTCTGGACTCCACCGATGCCCACGATCGGTACCGCCACCGCGTCGGCCACCGTTTGCACCTGGGCCAGAGCCACGGCCCGCACGGCCGGGCCGGAGACTCCGCCCGTCTTGCCCCCCAGCCAGGGCTGTCCCGACTCGGGGTGTAAGGCCGCCCCGCGCAGCGTGTTGATGAGGGAGAGGGCGCTGGCCCCGGCGTCCTCGGCGCAGCGCGCCACGGCCGCCACGTCGGAGACGTTGGGGGTGAGCTTGACGATCAGCGGCTTGCCGGTCAGCGGCCGCACGTGGTCGAGCAGCGCCGTGAGCTCGAACGGGTCCGCCCCCATGATCAGCCCAGTCTCGACGTTGGGACAGGAGACGTTCAGCTCGAGTCCCGCCACCTCGCCGCATTCGTCGAGGGCCGCGACCAGCTCGCCCACCTCCTCGCGGCTGAAGCCCATCACGTTGACGAGCAGGGGCCCGGGTAGCCGGGACAGGCGCGGGAGGTCCTCGGCCAGGAAGCGCTCGATGCCCTTGTTGGGGAGACCGATCGAGTTGATCATCCCCGCCGGGAGCTCCCACAGGCGGGGTGGCGGGTTGCCCTGCCGAGGGGCGGCCGTAACCGTCTTGGTCACGTAGGCCGAGAAGGGGAACTCGTCGTAGAGCTCCTCCCCGAAGACCCGCTCCGCAGCGAGGGCGTCAAAGGTGCCCGACGCGTTGATGACCGGGTGGGCGAGCTCCAGACCGCAGAAGCTGATCGTCATTCGTCTGTCCCCAGGAGCTCTCCGTCGATGACCGGGCCGTCGAGGCAGAGCCGGAGATACCCCTGCCGAGTCGCCACCACGCAGCCGAAGCAGGCACCGAAGCCACACGCCATGCCGGATTCCAGCGCGAGTTGGGCTGGGGTCCCGTCCTCGGCGCAGAGCCGGCGCACCGCCTTCAGCATCGGCTCCGGGCCACAGGTGTAGACCTCGAGCGAGCCGGCGTGAGCCTTGAGCTCGGCCGCCAGCAGGTCGGTGACCAAGCCGTGGTGGCCGACGCTGCCATCGTCGGTGGCGACGGTGGCGTTCGTCAGCAGCTCGGCTCCGGGCGCGCGAGCGGCGTCGCGGAACCCGAGGAGTGCCGGCACCTCGCCGCCCAGGTGGTCCTGCCAGATGGCGAGCGGGGCGATCCCCACCCCGCCGCCGACGAGCAGCGGCCGGCGTCCGTCGCGCGGGGCGCGAAAGCCGTTGCCGAGCGGGCCCACGAGCCGGAGCTCATCGCCGGGCCCGAGCTCGCACAGGCGCCGGGTCCCCGGGCCCACGTCCTCGATCAGGAACTGGAGCTCGTCTTCTGGCGCCCGCAACACGCTGAAGGCACGGGGCAGGAACGGGCGCTCGCTCTCGCCTCCCCCCCACCGCTCGGCCGTGCTGAGCATGTAGAACTGGCCCGGCTGGGGTGGGGGACCGCCGTGATCGGCGCAGCGGAGAACGACGTAGACGCCGTGCTCCTCCCGCCCCGTGATCTGAGCGGAGCGTCGGCCGAAGGGCGCGTTCACGCGCGGCGCGGCGTCCGGCACCGCGATGGCCTCTCTGGGCCGGGTCGAGTTCGTCATGCCACCGGGCTCGAGGCCGGGAGCTCCCGGCCCTCGGCTGGGGCCGCCGCTCGGGCGGGATGGATCTCCTGGAGCGAGAGGACCTCGGGCGCGCCCCGGCGGGCGGCCGAGATCGCCCGGGCGGCGGCGATGCCGCCCGAGATGGTCGTGATGCAGGGTATGCCGCGCGCGATCGCCGCGGTGCGGATCTCGTATCCATCGGCGCGGGCGCCGGTGCCCACGGGCGTGTTGATGACCAGATCCACGTCGCCGCGCTCGATCCAGTCGACCACGTGCGGGGAGCCCTCGCCGATCTTGTTGATCATCTCGGTGGGGATGCCCATCTTGCGGATTGCCTGGGCGGTTCCTCGGGTGGCGATGATCCTGAAGCCCAGCTCGTCGAGCACCGTGGCCAGCCCTGTCGCCGCCGGCTTGTCACCATCGGCGACGGTGATAAAGGCGGTGCCGGCGTCGGGAAGCCTTGCTCCCGCGGCGGCCTGGGCCTTGGCGAAGGCGGTTGGGAAGTCACGCGCGATGCCCATGACCTCGCCGGTGGAACGCATCTCGGGACCGAGGAGCGCGTCGGCCCCAGCGAAGCGATTGAACGGGAGGACGACCTCCTTGACGCAGACGTGGCCGTTGGTCGTGTCCGCGGGCAGCCCGAGGTCGGCCAGGCGCTCGCCGAGCATGATCCGGCAGGCCATCCGGGCCAGCGGGATGCCAATCGCCTTGGACACGAAAGGCACGGTTCGCGAGGCGCGGGGATTGGCTTCGATCACGTGCAGCCCCTCCTGGCCGTGGATGGCGAACTGGACGTTGAGGAGCCCGACCACCCCCATCGCCCGCGCGATGCCCGCCGTCTGCTCGGCGATCTGAACGAGCATCTCCCGGCCCAGGGAGTGCGGGGGCAGAACGCAGGCCGAATCGCCGGAATGGATGCCCGCCTCTTCGACGTGCTGCATGATCCCGGCGATCCAGACGTCCTCGCCGTCGCACAGCGCATCGACGTCGACCTCGATCGAGTCCTCGAGGAAGCGGTCGAGATAGATCGCCGCTCCCTCGGCGGTGCCGACTCGCTGGAGGTAGTCGCGCAGTCCGGCCACGCTGTAGACGATCTCCATCGCCCGTCCCCCAAGGACATAGCTCGGCCGCACCAGGAGCGGGAAGCCGACCTTGGAGGCGGCCTCGAGGGCTTCATCGGGAGAGCAGGCGGTGGCGTAGGCGGGCGCCTTGTACCCGAGGCGGTCGAGCAGCGCGCCGAACCGGGAGCGATCCTCAGCCAGATCGATGGCCTCGATCCCGGTGCCCAGGATCGGCACCCCGGCGGCGCCCAGCCCGGCGGCGAGCTTGAGCGGCGTCTGCCCCCCGAACTGGACGACCACGCCCTCGGGCTGCTCCACCTCGCAGACGGCGAGCACCGCGTCCAGCGTGAGCGGCTCGAAATAGAGGCGGTCGGATACGTCGTAGTCGGTGGAGACGGTCTCCGGGTTGCAGTTGATCATCACCGCGTCACGTCCTGAGTCGCGCACCGTCTGCACCGCGTGCACGCAGCAGTAGTCGAACTCGATCCCCTGGCCGATGCGGTTGGGGCCAGAGCCGAGGATGACGACGCTGGGCCGCTCCCCGCGCTCGACCTCGTGCCGAGGGCCGGTGGGCGAGCGGCGCTCCCAGCTCGAGTAGTAGTAGGGCGTGCGCGCGGCGAACTCGGCCGCGCAGGTATCAACCGACTTGAAGGTCAGCTCGGCGGCGGTGACCGCTCCGGGATCCGCCGTGAGCTCGTCGAACTCGTGCAGGAACCAGGGGTGGATGGAGGTGCGGCGGTGGACCTCGTCGACCGGGACGCCTCGGCGAAGCGCCTCGAGCACGAAGTCAAAGCGCTCGGCCCCGGGCAGCCCGAGCAGCCCCAGCAGCTCGTCCTGATCCTCCGGGAGGCGCGGCTCGGTGTCGAGCTCGCGGGAGCGCAGCGCCTTGAGGAACGCCTGCTTGAACGTGCGGCCGATGGCCATCGCCTCGCCCACAGATTTCATGTGGGTCGTCAGCCCGGCTTCGGCCCCGGGGAACTTCTCGAAGGCGAAGCGCGGCCACTTGACGACGCAGTAGTCGATCGCCGGCTCAAAGCTCGCCGGGGTGGCGCGCGTGATGTCGTTGGGAATCTCCTGGAGCGTGTAGCCGACAGCCAGGCGGGCGGCGATCTTGGCGATGGGAAACCCGGTGGCCTTGCTGGCCAGAGCGCTCGAGCGAGAGACGCGCGGGTTCATCTCGATCACCACCACCTCGTCCGTGGCCGGGTTGACGGCGAACTGGACATTCGAGCCTCCCGTCTCTACGCCCACCGCGCGAATCGCCGTGATCGCCTGGTCGCGGAGGACCTGGTAGAGCCGGTCAGGCAGTGTCTGCTGCGGTGCCACGCAGACGCTGTCGCCGGTGTGCACACCCATCGGATCGATGTTCTCGATCGAGCAGACGATCACCACGTTGTCGGCCCGGTCGCGCATGACCTCGAGCTCGAACTCACCCCAGCCGAGGACCGACTCCTCGACGAGGACTTGGCCGATCGGGGAGGCGGTGAGGCCGCGGCCGACGACCGCCTCGAGCTCCGCCTCGGTGCGGACCACTCCGCCGCCTGAGCCACCGAGCGTGAACGCCGGGCGGACGATGAAGGGCAGGCCGATCTCCGGGATCGCGTTCCGGGCCTCCTCGACGGTGCGGGCGATCGCGCTCCGGGGCACGCGCAGGCCGGCCTCGGTCATCGTGTCGCGAAAGCGCTCACGGTCCTCGGCGCGGTCGATGGCCTCGTAGTCGGCGCCGATCAGCTCGACCCCGAGGCGTCTGAGGGTGCCGTCCTCATGAAGCGTCTTGGCCAGGTTGAGCGCTGTCTGGCCGCCCAGTGTGGGCAACAGCGCGTCGGGGCGTTCACGCTTAATCACCTGGGTCACGGTCCCGGGCAGCAGCGGCTCCACGTAGGTCGTGTCCGCCACCTCGGGGTCGGTCATGATCGTGGCCGGGTTGGAGTTGACGAGCACCACCTCATAGCCCTCCTCCCGGAGGACCCGGCAGGCCTGAGTTCCTGAGTAGTCGAACTCGGCGGCCTGTCCGATCACGATCGGACCCGAGCCGATCAGAAGGATCTTGTGGAGGTCCTCACGCCGCGGCACGAATCTCCCCCACGAAGCGGTCGAAGAGATGCAGGGCGTCGTTCGGCCCCGGTCCTGCCTCCGGGTGATATTGCACGGTGGCGCCCTGTACATCCTTGAGCTGGAGCCCCTCGACCGTGCGGTCGTACAGGTTGATGTGGGTGAGCTCGGCGGCGCCGAAGGCGGTATCCCAGCGCACCGGCTCGTCGCCGTCGAGCGTGCGCTGGCCGCCCGGCCCGAGTACGGCGAAGCCGTGGTTCTGGCTCGTGATCTCGACCCGCCCCGTGGTCAGGTCCTTGACCGGATGGTTGGCGCCGTGGTGACCGAAGGGGAGCTTGTAGGTCTCAAGCCCCACCGCCCGGCAGAGGAGCTGGTGGCCCAGGCAGATTCCGTAGATCGGCAGGTGGCCGACGAGCGCTCGCACGGTCTCGACGATGTAGTCGAGAGCAGCCGGGTCACCGGGCCCGTTGGCCAGGAACACCGCGTCGGGGTCGTTCTGGGTCAGGGCGACGGGGCGGCTGGTGCAGGGGTGAAGCTCAACCGTGGCCCCGCGCGCGTGGAGATTCTCCACGATCGAGCGCTTGACGCCGGTGTCGATCATCGCGATCCGGGGACCGCTTCCGTCGCCGACGACGACGATCTCCTCCGGGGTGACCTCGCCGGCCAGGTCACGGCCCGTCATGGCCGGCTCGGCGTCGATCAGCTGCCTGGCTTCCGTCTCGGCGAGCTCGCCGGGGAACACGCCGCCGCGCATCGCCCCCACGTCTCGGATGTGCCGGACCAGCGCCCGGGTGTCGAGATCGGTGATCCCCGGGACGCCCTGTTCGGCGAGCCAGCTCAGCCATCCCCGCTCCGCCCCGGGAGCATCGTCGCGGTCGACGGCCGCGCGCATGATCGCCGCCCGGGCGTGAACCTGGTCTGACTCCATGGCGTCGGCGCGCGCGCCGTAGTTGCCGATCATCGGGAACGTGAACGTGATCAGCTGGCCTCGGTAGCTCGGGTCGCTCATCGCCTCCTGGTAGCCCGCCATGGCGGTCGTGAAGACGATCTCTCCCACTGCGGGCCGGCCGATGGCGCCGCAGGCGATTCCGTCGAAGCGGGCGCCGTCCTCGAGAAGCACGTAGGCGGGTGCGGAGCTCATCGTGCGGGCGCTGCCTCCACCAGCAGCCGCTCGCGGAAGGCGACCGCGCCGGCGGCCAGCGTCAGGACCACCCGGCCATGGAGCCGTCGGCCCTGGAAGGCGCAGTTCTCCGAACGGCTGACGTACCCGTTGGCACCGACCTCGAAGGAGCGCTCCAGATCGATCACGACCAGGTTGGCCTGAGCTCCGCGCTCGATGCGCGGCGTAGGCAGGTCAAACAGCGCCGCCCCGGCGCTCATCCGCTCCACGATCACAGCCAGGTCGAGCTCGCCGGGCATCACGAGCTCGGTGAAGAGGGCGGCGAAGGCCGTCTCGAGCCCGGTCGTTCCCATTGCCGCCTGCTCGAACGGCACCTCCTTTTCGTGGCGGGCGTGGGGAGCGTGGTCGGTGGCCACGCAATCGATCAGGCCGCTGCGCAGGGCGCCGATGAGCGCGCGCCGGTCCGGCTCGGCGCGGAGCGGCGGGTTCATCTTGAAGCGGCTGTCGAGCGTCCTGACCAGGTCGTCGGTGAGCGTGAGGTGATGGGGGGTGACCTCGGCGCTGACCCGCGCGCCGGTCTCCTTGGCCTGGGCGAGCGCCTCCACCGACTCGACCGCCGAGACGTGCTGGAAGTGGGCCCGGGCATCTTCGTAGCGAGCCAGAGCGCCGTCGCGGGCGATCATCGTCGACTCCGAGACCGACGGGATCCCGGCCAGCCCCAGCCGGGCCGACACTGCCCCCTCGTGCATGACCCCGTCCCGGGAGAGGGCCGGATCCTCCTCGTGAAGCGCGATCACCCCACCGCACAGGCGCTGGTATTGGAGCGCTTTGCGAAGCATCCCCGCCGAGACGACCGGCTTGCCGTCGTCGGTGAAGCCGAGCGCACCGGCGTCTCTGAGCGCTGCCATCTCGGTCAGTTCGTCCCCGGCCAGCCCGCGGGTGATCGAGGCCATAAAGCCGGTCGGGATCCGGGCCTCGTGACGCGCCCGCTCGACCAGCGCCCTGAGGATGGAGGGGTCGTCGAGGACCGGATCGGTATTCGGCATGGCGATCAGGGCGCAGTACCCACCCGCCGCTCCAGCCGCGCTCGCCGTTACGAGGTCCTCCTTGTATTCCTGGCCCGGCGTCCGCATGTGCACGTGCGGATCGACGAAGGCGGGGAACACATGGCGGCCCGCGGCGTCGAAGACCTCGGCCTCCTCGGGTGGCGAAAGGGAGCCCGGCGCTCCGAGCTCGGCCACCACGCCGCCACGGATCAGGATGTCGTGCGGCTCGTCGAGGTCGCTGCGCGGGTCGAGGACCTGAGCGCTGCGGATGAGCAGATCGATGGGCCGGGATTCCGGGGCGAAGAGCTTGTCGGAGCTCATGCCACCACCGCCAAGAGCGGGGAGCCGACGAGGAGCTCGTAGAGGACGGCCATGCGCACCGCGATGCCGGCCTTCACCTGCTCGCCGATCAGCGCCTGGGGCGAATCGATCGCCTCGGCCGAGAGCTCGACCCCGCGGTTGACCGGCCCGGGATGCATGAGGAGCTGATCCGGATGCAGGCGGGAAGGGTTGATCTGGTAGCGGGCGGCGTACTCACGCAGGGAGGGGACGTAGGCGTCACGCATGCGTTCGTTCTGCATTCGCAGCACGTAGACGACGTCGGCCTCCTCGAGGTCATCGAGGGTCGCCGTGGCGCGGCAGCCCAGGGCCTCGATGTCCCGGGGCAGCAGCGTCGGGGGTCCGCAAACAGTGACGGCCGCGCCCATCCGCTGCAGGGCGAGGATGTTCGAGCGGGCTACGCGTGAGTGCAGGACGTCGCCGACGATCCAGATGTTGGCCCCGTCCAGCGAGCCGAGGCGGCGACGCAGGGTGAAGGCGTCAAGCAGCGCCTGGGTGGGGTGCTCGTGCTTGCCGTCGCCCGCGTTGATGACCGCGGCGGAGGTCCAGCCGGCCACGAGCTGGGCGGCGCCGGCATGGGGCGAGCGGATGACGATGGCCGCCGGGTCATAGGCCGACAGGGTCTGGACGGTGTCCTTGAGCGACTCCCCCTTGTCGACACTCGAGCCGATCGAGCGGATGTTCACGACGTCGGCGCTGAGTCGCTTGGCCGCCAGTTCGAAGCTCGAACTGGTGCGCGTGCTCGCCTCATAGAAGAGGTTGACCACAGTGCGGCCGCGGAGCGCTGGCACCTTCTTGATCTCGCGGCCCGCCACCTCCTCGAAGGACTCGGCGCGGTCGAGGATGCGCTCGATCCCGGCCCGGTCGAGATCCTCGATCGAGATCAGATGGGGTCCGAGGCGCGGGCTCATGCCGCCGCCTTTCGTGCCCGCGGGACGGGCGTGATCGTCACCAGGTCCTCCCCGTCGACCTCCTTGACGCGCACGTTGACCCGCTGGTCCTGGGAGGTGGGCAGGTTCTTGCCCACGTAGTCCGGGCGGATCGGGAGCTCGCGGTGACCGCGATCGACGAGCACGGCGAGCTGGACCCGGCCCGGGCGGCCGTAGTCGAACACTTCGTCGATGGCGGCGCGAACCGTGCGTCCGGTGTAGAGCACGTCGTCGACGATCACGATCGTGCGTCCGTCGATGGGAAAGTCGAGCTGGGTGGCGTGAACGACCGGGGCGCTCGGGCGGATCGTCAGATCGTCGCGGTAGAAGGAGATGTCAACGAAGCCGAGCGGCACACCGGTGTCGAGCAGCTCGCTGGCCAGCGCGTGGAGCCGCTGGGCCAGAGCCGCGCCGCGTCGGTGAATGCCGACCAGAGCAATGGCGCCGCCGGGATTCTTCTCGACGATCTCGTGGGCGATCCGCACGAGCGTGCGGCGCATGTCATCGTGGTCGAGGACGACCGTGGCGTCTGACGCCAAACCTGACTCCTTCCTGGCCTCACCGGACCGGGTTAAAGGAACCGACGCCGGTCAGCGTAACAGCGGGCGCGGCAGACTTCGCCTCACCGGTCAGGCAACGTCGCTCGTTGCGAGATCCGGGGCTCCTGGGTGGTCGGCGCGGCGGCGGTAGAGCACGTGCGGCAGCAGCGCGTGGACGATCTCCCCCTCGTAGAGGAAGCCGGATTTCTCCATGACCCGCCGTGAGGCGATGTTGTTGGGCAGCGTGAAGGCGATGATCTCCCGCAGCCCGAGCGGGCCGAAGGCCGAGGCGATCGCCGCCTGCGCCATCTCGGTGGCCAGGCCCTGACGCCAGCGCTCGGGGGTGATCGCCCACGCCACCTCGACCTCGTCGAGCTCGGCCACGTAGGTCCATTGCAGCCCGCCCCAACCGACTGCCTTTCCCGTGCCGATGTCGCGCAGGAGCCAGATCCCGAAGCCGTAGCGCTCCCAGTGGTCCTCCTTCTGCCGCGTGCCGTCGATCACGTCCTGTTCGGAGGGCCCACCGTGAGGCCAGAGCCACTCGGCGACCTGCGGGTCGCGCAGCAGGGGCGAGATCTCCGGCAGATGCTCCATGCGCAGGCGCTCGCACACGAGCCGCGGGGTCTCGACGCGCTCCAGCGTCGTGGTGCTCACCGCAGCTCCGCCGCCTCGGGCTCGACCGCGGGCGGATCTGGGATTTGCGCTGCCGCTCCCGTGCGATCGCGCCAGCGCAGGAGCTCGGGTCCCCCCCGCTCCGGCAGCGGGATCTCGATCGTGTCGAAGTCGCGGGGGAGCACGGTGGCCGGAAATACGGCGCGGGCTTCATCGCGCAGCAGGGCGGGCGGGTAGCGGCTGGAGAAGTGGGTCAGGGCGAGCATCGTCACCTCGGCCTCACGGGCGACGGCGGCGGCCTGCGCGGCGGTCGAGTGCTGCGTCTCGGCCGCGCGCTCGACCTCTTCCTGCGCGAACGTCGCCTCGTGGATCAGCAGGTCGGCCCGGTGAGCGGCGACGCGGAGCGTCTCGGAGGGAGCGGTGTCGCCGGAGATGACGAGCTTGCGCCCGGGGCGAGGAGGCCCCAGGACCTGATCAGGCCCGACGCCGCGGACGGTGGCTCCGCGCTGGACCTGCCCGAATTCGGGTCCCGGCGTGAGCCCGAGCCTGACCGCCGCCCGTGGATCGAACTCGCCCGGCCGCTCGTCCTCGTAGAGCACATAGCCGAAGGCCTGCACCCGATGGGCGACCTGGACCGCCGCGATCTTGTAGTCCTCACGCTCCAGGACGTCGCCGGGTGCGAGCTCGACCACCCGGAGGTCGTAGTGGACGCGCCCGGCCAGCCGCATCGCCGCGCTCAGCAGGTCGGCGAGCCCCCGCGGCCCGTGGAGGGTCAGGGGGCGGTCACGCCCGCGCAGGTCGAACGTCTTCAGCAGTCCGGGGAGGCCCAGCCAGTGATCGGCATGGAAGTGGGTGAGGAAGACGTCGTCGAGATCGGCCAGGCCCACGGAGCCGACGAGCTGGCGCTGAGTCCCTTCTCCGCAGTCGAACAGGATGCGCTCACCGCCGCGGCGAACCAGCAGCGCGGGAAGCCCCCGCGCGGCGGTCGGTATCGAGCCGCCCGTACCGGCAAAGAAGACCGACAGATCCATGCCGTCAGTCTGTCAGCCGAGGCGTATCAGCTCGAACGTCAGCCGCCCGTCCTCGGCGCGGGCGATGCCCATGCTCGGCCAGGGGGCGCGCCGGCGTTCAGTCGGGCTGCCCGGGTTGAAGATCTGGAAGCCGCTCGGGTCCTCCTGGTGCAGCGGCTGGTGCGAGTGGCCGAAGATGACGGCATCGGCCTGGGGGAAGCGGCGCCTCAGGCGCTCGAGGCGGCCGGTGGCGGGGCCGGCGTCGTGGATCACGGCGATCTGGGCGCCATTGGCCTCAAAGGTGGCGGTCTCTGGCAGGGCCGCTCGCACCTCTGCGTCATCGACGTTCCCATGAACGGCGATGACTTTGGAATAGGTGCGGAGCTCGTCGAGGATGGCGAGCGTGCTCAGGTCGCCGGCGTGGACGATCAGGTCGGCTGCCTTCAGTCGTTCGACGCAGGCGTCAGGCAGCCTCCGGTTCCCCTTCGGCATGTGGGTGTCGGAGATGAGGGCGATCTGCATGGGGTTGTGGGTGATTTTCACTCCCATGTTGGACTTATCTCCCAAACCTCTAGGCTTGGGTCCCTCCGCGCCCGTAGCTCAGGGGATAGAGCGACCGCCTCCGGAGCGGTAGGCCGCAGGTTCAAATCCTGCCGGGCGCGCTTCTCGCTGCCACGGTTGCGAACGCTTCGCCGCTGCCCTCACTCCGGACGCCGGTTCCTGCAAGGATCTGGGTATAGGAACGGCAGCGTGCCGAGCAGGACCTGAGAGGAGAGGACTTCATGGCTGAAACCCGCACGATCGCGGACACGGTGTCCGCCCTTCCCGGCGAAGCTGCCGAGCGCTTCCCTGATCACGTCGCGGCTCGCTACAAGGAGGGCGACGAGTGGGCGGAGATGAACTACGCCGACGCCGGGCAGGCGATCAAGGAACTTGCCCTCGGTCTGGTGGACCTTGGCATCGAGCCCGGTGACCGTGTGTGCATCCTGGCCACGACACGCGTGGAGTGGGTCCTCGTCATGTACGCCATCTCGGCCGCCGGCGGGATCGTCGTTCCCATCTACCCCACCAACTCGCCCAGGGAGTGCGCCTGGGTGGCCGGCAACTCGGGTGCCGTGGCGGTGATCTGCGAGGACAAGGGGCAGCGCGAGAAGTTTGAGGAGATCCGTGGCGAGCTCGACGAGCTAAAGCACGTGATCGGGATCGAGTCGGGCGCCGGGGACATCACGCTCGACGAGCTGCGCGAGCGCGCCTCGGGTCACGAGGAGTCAGAGCTCACCGAGCGCCAGGACAAGGTCGACCCCAGCGAGCCCTTCATCATCATCTACACCTCGGGCACGACCGGACCTCCGAAGGGCGTCGTGCTCACCCACGCCAACGCCATGAGCGTGTGTCGCGTGTGCGAGGAGATCGAATTCGTCACGCCCGAGGAGGTCACCTACCTGTATCTGCCTCTGGCCCACGTGTTCGGCCTCACGGTGCCGCTGGCCTCGTTTGACCAGGGGACGACGATCGTCTTCACGGGTGGGGACACGAAGCAGATCCTTCAGGAGATCATGGAGACCAAGCCGACGTACCTGCCATCGGTGCCCCGCATCTTCGAGAAGCTCTACGCCGCGGCGATGAAGATGCTCGACCAGATGCCTGAGGAGGAGCAGAAGCAGGCCAAGCAGGCGGTCAAGCTCGGGGTCGAGGTGCGCAACCTGCGCGAGCGCGGCGAGGACGTCCCCAAGGAGAAGGAGGAGGCCTTCCAGCAGGCCGATGAGAAGCTCTTCAAGCGCGTGCGCGACCTCTTCGGCGGTCAGATCCGTCAGGCGGTGACCGGTGCCGCGCCGATCGCAGCGGAGATCCTGGAGTTCTTCTATGCCGCCGGCGTGCCCGTGCTCGAGGGATGGGGAATGACCGAAACCACCGCCATCGGCACGGTCAACCTGCTCGACCAGGTCAAGTTCGGGACGGTCGGCAAGGCGGTGCCCGGCGACGAGATCAAGATCGCCGAGGAGGACGGCGAGATCCTCATCAAGGGGCCGAACGTCTTCAAGGAGTACTGGCGAAACGAGGAGGCGACGAGCGACACGCTCATCGACGGGTGGCTGCACACCGGCGACGTGGGCGAGCTCGACGACGAGGGCTTCCTCAAGATCACCGGCCGCAAGAAGGACATCATCATCACCGCGGGCGGCAAGAACCTGACCCCGTCCAACCTTGAGAACGACCTCAAGCAGTGCGCCTTCATCTCCCAGGCGGTCATGTACGGCGATCGCAAGCCCTACCCGGTGGTCCTGGTCACGCTCGATCCCGAGGAGATCGTGCCCTGGGCTAAGGAGCAGGGCCTGCCCGAGGATCTCGCCGAGCTGGCCGAGCACGAGAAGGTTCAGGAAATGGTCGAGAAGGAGCTACAGCGCGCCAACTCCAACTACGCCCAGGTCGAGCAGGCCAAGAAGGTCAAGATTCTCGACCACGACCTGTCGATCGACTCAGGCGAGCTGACGCCGACCCTGAAGGTCAAGCGCAACGTGGTCTACGACCGCTACGAGGACCTGTTCGAGGGGATGTACTAGCCCGCTAGATCGAAGGCGGCTCGGGCTCCGGAGGCAGCGGGCCAGGACCTGGCGTCGGTGTCGGCGGCTGCGGGTCAGGAGCCGGCTCCGGGCCGGGGCCCGGGATCGGGCCGGGATCCGGGGCGGGCGGAAGCGGTCCAGGGTCCGGCGTAGGTCCGGGACCGGGTGGCCCAGGTTGGGGTGTCGGGATGCCCACACAGATCCGCTACCCGCGACCGCGGTGTAGCAACCGGCTTGGCGGGTATAGCCCGGACATGAAGCTCCTCGTCATAACCAGCGAGCCGATTTCCGCCGACCAGCTGCGCGACGCCCTCCCCGGCGAGGCTAAGCCTCAGGACGCCGAGGTGATGGTCGTGGCGCCGGCGCTCCAGGAGAGCGGGATCCGCTTCTGGATGTCCGATGCCGACGAGGCGATCGCCCGGGCCGAGCAGGTCCGAAGCGAAACCGTCGAGCGACTCGGCTCCGAGGGGGTCTCGGCGAGCGGTGACACCGGCGAGAGTGACCCGCTTCTGGCCATCCAGGATGCGCTCCAGAGCTTTCCTGCCGAGCGGATCGTCGTCTTCACCCACGCCGGCGAAGACCAGGATTACCGTGAGGACTTCGACGTCACCGAGATCAGAGAGCGCTTCGGCCTGCCGGTCGATCACGCCGCCGTCTCGGCCTGAGCCAGCCTTCGCATCAACAGCTTGGCGTTGGCCGGGGCGTAGCTGTTCCAGTCGTTGTTGTAATAGACGTAGATCAACTCGCGCTGGCGCCAGGCGTCGATCCGCTCCGCCCACTCGGCGATCTCGGTGGCCGAGTAGTTCCCGCTCCGGCCGCGGGCGCCGTAGTGAAAGCGGATGAACATCCAGTCCGCGGTCGCGTCATAGGTCTGGAACGCGCGAGTGGGATGGTCCCCGATGGTCAGAGCCACGCCGCGGGCCCGGAGCATGTCCATCACCTGGGGCACGAACCAGCTCGCATGGCGGAACTCAATCGTGTGCTGACCGGGCGGTAGGAGCTCCAGCAGGCCGGCCAGCCGCTCATCGGATCGATGGAAGTTCTCCGGCAGCTGCCAGAGCACCGGACCCAGCCGCCCGGCCTCGATCAGCGGCTCGATCGGCTCGTAGAAGCGCTTGATCCCCTCGCCGATTTCCCGCAGCCGCCGGATGTGTGTCAGGTAGCGGCTTGCCTTGACCGCAAACAGGAACTGAGGCGGCGTCTGCTTCACCCACCCCGCCACCGCCTCTCGCCGGGCGAGCCGGTAGAAGGTGCTGTTGACCTCGACGGTGTCGAAGTTCTCGGCGTACACCTCCAGCCAGCGGCGCTTCGGGCACCCGTCGGGATAGAGCTTCCCGCGCCAGGAGTCGTACTGCCAGCCGCTGCAACCAACTCGTACCGGCTTCACGGCTAAGGTAGCCCCTGCCCGCGGTGGCCGACTACCCCCCGCCTCCGATCCCAGACCGCCCGTCGCTCTCCAACCTGAAGAGCGCCATCCACGCGTGCCGAGCCTGCGACCTCTACGCCGGCGCCACCCAGCCGGTGATGGGCGAGGGGTCGCGTGGCGCGCCGCTGATGCTCGTGGGCGAGCAGCCGGGCGACCGCGAGGACATCGAGGGTCACCCCTTCGTCGGCCCGGCGGGGCGGGTGCTCGATCAAGGCCTGGAGCAGGCCGGGATCTCCCCGCGCGACACCTACATCACCAACGTGGTCAAGCACTTCCGCTACAAGGCGCGGGGCAAGCGGCGCATCCACCAGAAGCCCGACCGCTGGGAGATCAACGCCTGTCTCCCCTGGCTCGAGGCCGAGCTGGCGGTGGTGAAGCCGGCAGCGCTCGTGTGCCTGGGTGCCACGTCGGCCCAGGCGCTCCTCGGCTCGCACGTCAGGATCGGCAAGGACCGCGGCCGGCCGATCGATTCCGACCTCGCCGAACTCGTGACGATCACGACCCATCCGTCCGCGATCCTGCGCTCGCAGGACGATGCGGAGCGGAAGGCGGCGATGCAGCAGTTCGTCGACGACCTGACGAGCGTCGCGACCTGGCTGCGTGAGCATCGAGACGGCCATCGTCCAGCCGGTCGGCCAGGCGAGAGGCGAGAGCCATGATCGTCAGCGCCGGGTTGGCCGAGCCCTGGGTCGGCATCACGCTTCCGTCGGCGATGAACAGGTTGGGGATCCCCCACGCCCGGTGATCTGAGTCGACCACGCTGCGCTCGGGGTCGACGCCCATGCGGCAGCCGCCGACCAGGTGGGCGTAGCGGTCGATGGCCAGCACGTCCTGGGCGCCGGCGGCCTCCCAGATGTCGTGCAGCGTCTGCTTGGCGAAGGCGATGTTCTTGCGGTCGTTCTCGCACTGGGAGTACTCCATGCGCGCCACCGGGAGTCCGTTCTGGTCGGTGACCTCGGAGTCGACGGTGACCCGGTTATCGGGCAGCGGCAGCAGCTCGCTCAGGATCCCGAGCGTGTACCAGTGGTTGTAGTCACGCATGTACTCGCGCAACGCCCGGCCCCAGTGACCGTCGGCCATCACGTGCTGCGCCCACTCGATGGGTAGCGGGCCCACGGTCTGGATCGAGAAGCCCCGGGCGAAGCCGCGCCGTTCATCCGTCTCGTAGAACTGCTCGGAGGAGATCTCAGGCGGGGGCGCCTTGTAGACCCGCATCTCGTCCGGGAACCGGGCGCCCACCTGAGGTGCTCCCTGGACCATTACGCAGCGGCCCACCTGGTCGTTGCCATTGGCCAGGCCATGGGGATAACGGCGGCTCTTTGAGTTGAGCAACAGCCGCGGGGTCTCGATCGAGTACCCGGCCACGGCGACGGCGTCGGCCCGCTGCACCCGCTCTTGCCCGTCGTGCAGATAGCGCACGCCGGTGATCCGGCCGCTCGAATCGTCCACCTCGATCTGCGTGACCATGCAGTCGGCGCGGATCTCGGCTCCATGCTCGATGGCGTCGGGAATGTGGGTGACCAGGGGCGAGGCCTTGGCGTTGACCTTGCAGGCCTGCAGGCAGAAGCCGCGGTAGATGCAGTGGGGGCGATTACCGAAGGCGCCGTTGGTGATGCCGACCGGCCCGACCCGCATTTCGATGCCGAGCTTGCGCGCGCCGCGGACGGCTGTCTCGGCTCCACCGGCGATCGGGTGCGGGGTATGGGGATAGCGGTGCGGATCCCCCCACGGCCAGGTGTCACCGGCCACCGGGAGCTCGAGCTCGAGCCGCTCGTAGTGCCGCTTGAGATCCCGGTAGGAGATCGGCCAGTCCTCCCCCACCCCGTCCCGCGTACGCACCTCGAAGTCGGAGGGATGAAAGCGGGGGCAGTAGCCCGCGTAGTGGATCATCGAGCCACCGACGCCGTGGCCCGAGTTGTTCTTGCCCAGCTCAACCGGGTCCTCGCCGCCGATGACGCGCTCATCGGTCCAGTAGAGCTTGTGCGACCCGGACTCGTCCGAGACCCAGTCCCGGTCCGGATCCCAGAAGGGTCCGCGCTCCAGGACGACGATTCGCCACCCCCGGCGAGCCAGCCGCTGGGCCAGCGTCCCGCCTCCGGCGCCGGCGCCGATGATCACCAGGTCGACCGCATAGTCATCGTCGTAGCGGGCCATGCGCTCGGTGGGCACCGCACGGCGATGAACGTCGAGCAGGAACGCCGAGTCGTTCTCGGGCGGGCGGAGCGCGCCGCGCGCCAGCGTACGCACGTCGTGGCGGCTGGGCAGCCTCACTCGACCCCCTCCACGTGGCGCTCGTGGGTGTCCTTGACCGCATCACGCTCAAACGCCGGCGCGCCCTCCCACTCCTCTCGCTGGCCGACCCCCATCCGGGCGTATCCCCGCGGATACGCGGGACCGCCAAACCCGATCTCGTTCCAGGCCCACGGGTGGGAATAGAAGGCACTGAGGACGGAGCGCATGAGCACGCTCCAGGTCCGCTTGGGATCCAGCTCGTCCCACACATCGCCCCGCAGCTCGCCCTTGTGGAACGCCCCGACGATCCTCTCTTGAACCTCGGCGGAAGCGCTCGGAAAATCGTCACACCCGTGCTGCCGAGCCACGGCATCCAGGCCCTGGGCCGCCAATCGCCAGGTCTCCCGGTCATCGGGCATGCCGGCAAAGCGAAAGCCGTCGAGCTGGCCGGCGAACAGCTTGGCGTCGACCATGGCCAGGACGGGAACCTTCGGATCGCGGTCCTGCGCCATCACGACGTCGCAGAACGCGCCCAGGGTCGCCGCCTCCGGGCGGGTGAAGAAGCGCAGCTCCGGAACCTCCTCCACGCGCCGAAGGACGACGGACCGGGTCAGATCATCCCAGTGGCCGACCTCGTCAAGCACGTTGTAGTCCGGGTAGCGGCCGTGCATCTGCGGCGTGACCCCGTTGCGCTGGCGCGGGAGCTCCTCCGGAGAGGCGGGCTCGCGGTCGGGGCGCAGGTTGGGCAGGTGCTCGGCACGCCGGAAGTCCCGCGGCGCCGGCATCAGCGCTCGCGCCCAAAGGCCGCCGCCGCGAGGCCCATCCCGCCAACCAGGGCCAGCGAGCCCGGGGCCAAAAGCGGCGGGCCCATGACGATGTTGAACAGCGGCTCCTGAAAGCCGCCGGGCTTGCGCGCGACGCCTCGGACGTGCGTGATGACGCCGATGGCGCCGTCCAGGCAGTAGAGGGCCGAGAGCGCGGGGAGCCAGGTCTTGGCGACGCGCTCTGAGCGCACGCCGGCCACGCCCGCCGCCGTGAGCGCGGGCGAGAGGACGATCGGCGTCCACATCCACTTGTCGCCGAACGAGCCCCGGAAGTGCTCAAAGTAAATCTCGAGCCCCAGGGGCAGCGCGCTGAACGCGGTGGCCCCGGCCAGCGTACGCTGCATCCGGCCGGCGCGGACGTTGCCCCACCACCGGGCCAGCACCCGCTCGGGCTTCGGAGCTCGCCTGAGACCCCGTTTAGGCCGCATATCGCTCTGCCTCCGATCGCTTGAGTTCAAGCCCGTTACCCGGGCGGGAGAGATCCGGGAAGAGCGCCCCCTGGCGCGGTTCCTGCACGCCGTCGAAGAGGAGGTGCTCGATCCGGACGTGGTCGTGGAAATACTCGAGGTGGACGAGCTGACCCAGCGCGAGCGCGGGATGCAGGTGAATGCTCGGGCCGCAGTGCAGCGACAGGGGCAGGCTCCGGGCGCGGCACAGGCCGTCGACGTGGAGCAGCTCCGTGATTCCGGCGCAGCGGGTGACGTCGGCCTGGAGGACGTCGACCGCCCCGGCCTCCAGCATGCGCCGGAAGTAGTTCGCGTCATAGCCGTACTCGCCCGCGGTGATGTTCATCCCGCTGGGCGCGCCGTCTCTGATCACGCGCAGCCCCTCGAGATCGTCGGAGGACACCGGCTCCTCGAACCAGCTCACGTCGGCCTCGGCGCGGAAGCGCTCGGCGAGCGCGAGGGCCTGCTTGCGTGAGTAGGCGCCGTTGGCGTCGACCAACAGCTCGGCGTCCGGGCCGATGGCGTCACGGGCGCAGCGGACCCGGGCGGGGTCGTCCCCGGGGACCGAGCCGATCTTCATCTTGACGCGAGGAATCCCCTGCTCGACCCAGCCCGCGAGCTGCTCGTGGAGCCGCTCCATCGAATACGCGGTGAAGCCGCCCGAGCCGTAGACGGGGACCCGGTCGTGAGCCATACCGAGGAGCTGGCTCAGCGGCAGATCGAGCAGCCGGGCCTTGAGATCCCACAGGGCGAGGTCGACGGCGGCAATCGCCATGGATGAGATCCCCGGCCGGCCCAGGTTGCGGATGGCGCCGACCATGGCGAGCCAGCTCGCCTGTGGCGCCATCGCGTCGGCACCCTCGACCACGCCGCTCAGCTTCGACTCCACGAGCTTGGCCGTGGACACGTCGGCGTACGTGTAGCCGATGCCCCACTCCTCTCCGGCGCGGGCGTGGACGACGACGATCGTCGTCGCGTCCCAGGACAGGGTGCCGTCGGCCTCGGGCGCGTCGGTGGGCACCGTGTAGGCAGCCACCTCGATCGCCTCCACGGGCGTGCGGGCACGGGTCGCCATGCCGGTCATCGGCCGGGTAGGAACTCCTCGACCTTCTGCTTGAACGACTGCTGGATGATCCGGCCCGCGTCAGGATCGCCGCCCAGCAGCGCCGACATGAACGCCTTGGCCTGCTCAACCGTGATGTGCGGTGGCAGCGGCGGGACCTCCGGATCGGTCACAGCCTCGTAGACGACGGGCCGGTCGGCGGACAGCGCTTCATCCCAAGCTGGCCCAACCTGCTCGGGGCTGTCCACGCGGATGCCCTTCAGGCCCAGCAGCTCGGCGTAGCTGGCGTAGGGGAAGTCGGGCAGGTCCTGCGAGCCCTCGAACTTCGGATTGCCCTCCATCGCCCGCTGCTCCCACGTCACCTGATTGAGGTCCCGGTTGTTGAGGACCATCACGACGAGGCGCTGATCGGCCCACTGGTGGCGGTACTTGGCGATCGTGATCAGCTCGTTGATGCCGTTCATCTGCATCGCCCCGTCACCCACGAGCGCGAATACGGGCCGGTCGGGATGGGCGAACTTGGCGGAGATCGCATAGGGGACGCCCGGGCCCATCGTGGCCAGCGTTCCCGACAGCGAAGCCATCATGCCTCGGCGCAGCTTGACGTCACGGGCATACCAGTTGGCCGACGACCCCGAGTCCGAGGCCAGGATGGCTCCGTCCGGCAGGCGCTTTGACAGCTCGTGGAAGACCAGCTGGGGATTGATCGGATCGGCCGACTCCTGCGCGCGGTGATCGATCAGGTTCCACCACTCCTTGATCTCACCCTCGATCTTCTCCCGCCATGAGCGGTCGGACTTGCGCTCCAGACGCGGGATCAGCGCCCGCAGCGTCTCGGCGCTGTCACCGATCAGGTTGACCTCCATCGGGTAGCGGATCCCGATCATCTTGCCGTCGATGTCGATCTGGACGCCGCGAGCCTGGCCCTCCTGAGGCAAGAACTCGGAATAGGGGAAGCTTGAGCCGACCATGAGCAGCGCGTCGCAGTCCTGCATGAGCGTCCAGCTCGGCTTGGTCCCGAGCAGACCGATCGATCCGGTGACGAAGGGCAGATCGTCGGGCAGCACGGCCTTGCCGAGCAGCGCCTTGGCCACGCCGGCGCCCAGGACATCGGCCGCCTGCTCGACCTCAGCCGCGGCGTGCAGCGCACCCTGGCCGACGAGCATGGCCACGCGTTCGCCAGAGTTCAGGAGCTCGGCCGCCCGGTCGAGGTCGGCGTCGCTCGGCACGATGCGAGGCCGGTGATAGCCGGGTCCGGAGTGGACGGTCCCGTGGGCGTGCGGCGGCTTCGGGACCGCCTCCGCGTCCTGAAGGTCGTTGGGGATGATGATCGCCGTCACGGTCCGCTCGGCCAGCGCGATGCGACAGGCACGGTCGATCAGATGCCTGATCTGGGCCGGGACCATGGCCACCTCGACGAATTCGTGGGCCACGTCCTTGAACAGGGTCTGGAGGTCGATCTCCTGTTGGTAGTTGCCGCCCAGACCGGCCCGGGCCTGCTGGCCGACGATGGCCACAACGGGCTGGTGGTCGAGCTTGGCGTCGTAGAGGCCATTTAGAAGATGCACGGCACCGGGGCCTGAGGTGGCCATGCACACCCCCAGCTCGCCGGTGAACTTGGCGTGGGCGCAGGCCATGAAGGCCGCCATCTCCTCGTGGCGGACCTGTACGAATTCAGGGGCCTTCCCGTCTAGACGACCGAAGGCGCCGAGCAAGCCGTTGATGCCGTCACCCGGATAGCCGTAGATACGGCGCACGCCCCAGGTGCCCAGCCGCTCCAGCAGGTAGTCACCAACCTTCTCGCTCATGAATCACCGCTTCCTGTTCGTGGTCACGCCGGGGCTACCCTGGGGCCATCCGTGGCTAACCGGCCCGCCCGCCCGGACGTCAGCGCAGCTACAACGAGGCCTCGACCTCCGACAGGGCGACGGCGGCATCGATGTGGGCCAGGTGGGTCAGCGCCTGGGGGAAGTTCCCCAGGAGATCGCCGCTTCGCGGGTCGAGCTCCTCGGATAACAGGCCGAGATCGTTGGTGAATCCGAGCAGCGTGTCGAACAGCTCCCTGGCCTCGGTGACCTCGCCGGCCCTGGCCAGGCACTCGACGAGCCAGAACGAGCAGCAGAGGAACGCGCCCTCTCGCCCGGGGAGCCCGTCGCGGCGGCGGTAGCGATACAGGAGCCCGTCGCCAGCGTCCAGGTCCTCCCGGATTGCCGCGATGGTCCGCAGCATGCGCTCGTCGGCCCAGTCCACGAACTCCACCGTGGGAAGCAGGAGCAGCGCGGCATCCATGTCGGTGCGATCGAAGGCCTGGACAAACACGCCGCGCTTGCGGTCATAGCCGCGGCGCTCGATCGTCTTTCGCAACTCGTCGCGCGCTTTCTTCCACCGCCGGGTCGGCGCGCGCCGCATGCACTCGTCGGCCAGCCGGATGCCGCGGTCGAGCGCCGCCCAGCAGAGCACCTTCGAGTGCACGAAGTGATCGGGCTTGCCGGGCCACTCCCATAGGCCCGAGTCGGGCTCTGACCAGTGCTCGGCGGCGTGATCGATCAGCGAGGCGAGGAAGCGCCAGTCGTCATCGCTTGGCGAGTGGCCACGCTGATGCCAGCGCCAGCTCAGGTTGATGAGCTCCCCGTAGGCGTCGAACTGGGTCTGTCCCGAGGCGTCGTTGCCGACATTGACCGGGGTCGAGCGCTTGTAGCCCTCTAAACCATCGAGGGGACTGGCGCCCAAGCGGCGCTCGCCGCCGACCCCGTAACAAATCTGGAGGTCGCCGGCGTGACCCGCGGCGGAGCGCATGATGAAGGCCTGAAAGGCGTCGGCCTCATCCACGGCGCCCAGCTCGGTGAAGGCGCGGGAGCTGAAGCTCGAATCACGGATCCAGGCGAAGCGATAGTCCCAGTTGCGCTTGCCGCCCACCACCTCGGGTAGCGAGGTCGTGGGGGCGGCCACGACGGCGCCGGTCGGCTTGTAGGTCAGCGCCTTGAGCGTGATCCCGGAGCGACGGGCGGAGGCTTCGTCCCGTCCCTCCAACACCAGGGTACGGGTCCATCTTTGCCACGTGCGGTGTGTCTTCTTGAGCCGCGCGTCCAGGTCATCGGCGTCCCACTCCTGCGGTCCCTCGGCGTCGATCCGCTCGGGCGAGCGATAGGTGAGGAGAAGATGCACCCGGTCTCCCGCCGCCACCTCGAGCTCCGTCACGAGGTCGTACTCGGCGTCCTGGGTCAGCTCCTGCTCGCACCACACCTCGAGCCCGTCGTTGCCGCCGATGGCGCTGTGCAGGCGGTGGCCGTGGCGGCGGATCCATGGGCGCACCTGCCCGTAGTCAAAGCGCGGGGCCACTCGGATCTGTAGCTTCACCGATCCCCGCTGCCCTTCGATCACGCGGAGGATCCGCCGCTCTTCGCTCGGCCCCTCCTGCTCCGGGAGCAGGAAGCAGTCCAGCAGCCGAAACTTGCCCTGCGGTCCCTGGAGGGTGGTGGCCAGGACCAGGCTGTCCTTCAGGTATTCCCGCGCGCACTCCCAACCGTCACCGCTGGGAGTGATCGCGCAGTGACCCCCCTTCTCCCAGTCGAGCAGGCGCGCGAATGTGCTCCCCGAGTCGAACCGAGGTAGGCAGCACCAGTCGATCGAGCCCTGGCGTGACACCAGGGCCGCGCTCTGGCAGTCGCCGATCAGCGCGTAGTCGCCGATGGGCGGATATGTGTCCTGGGCGGGCATGGGTTGGCGATCGCGGAAGGCCGTGCAGAGGCGTTTTCGCCTCTGCGGCCGGGGGGTAGAGCTTCGAGCGATGAGGTTTTACCCACTTCTGAGAGCTGACGCGCGACCATGAGCGACGTCGTTGTCATCACTGGGGCGTCCGGCGGCGTCGGGCGGGCGACGGCGCGCCGATTCGCGGCTGATGGCGCGCGCATCGGGCTGATCGCACGCGGGCGGCGCGGACTCGAGGGCGCGGCCAAGGACGTCGAAGCGGCGGGTGGCGAAGCCCTCGTGCTGCCGATCGACGTGGCCGAAGCCGACCAGGTCGAATCGGCGGCAAGCGCGGTCGAGGATGCGTTCGGCCCCATTGACGTCTGGGTCAACGACGCGATGGTGACCATCTATGCCGAGTTTCTCGACATCGAACCCGACGAGTACCGGCGGGCGACCGACGTCACGTATCACGGCATGGTCTGGGGCACCCGGGCGGCGCTAAAGCGGATGGTGCCCCGGGACAAGGGCTCGATCGTCCAGGTCGGTTCGGCTCTGGCCTTCCGCGGCATCCCCCTCCAGTCTCCGTACTGCGGAGCCAAGGCGGCATGCAAGAACTTCACCGAGAGCATTCGCACCGAGTTGATGCATCACAAGTCGAAGGTCAGGGTCTCGATGGTCGAGCTCCCGGGGGTGAACACAACCCAGTTCACCTGGGGGCGCACGAAGCTGCCCAAGCAGACCACGCCCGTGCCGCCGATCTATCAGCCGGAGATCCCGGCCGACGCCATCCACTACGCCGCCTACCACCGGCGCCGCCAGATCTACGTCGGCATACCCACGGTGATGAACATCATCGGCGAGCGCGTCTCCCCGTTGTTTCTCGACTGGTACCTGGCCAAGACCGGCTTCGGCTCGCAGATGACCAACCAGCCGCTCGACCCCGCGGGCCACGACAACCTGTTCACTCCGGTGGACGAGGACCGAGGCGCCCACGGGCCGTTCGACGACAAGGCACACAGCTTCAGCCCTCAGTACGAGCTGGCCAAGCGCCGCAACGGCGTCCTGGTCGGAGCGGCCGCCGCGGTGGTCGGGGTAGGCGGAGCCCTGCTTGCCCGCAACCACCGCTAGCGGAGCCGCTAGCCCTCCTGTTTGCGTTCCGCCTTGACACGCTCAGCCGCGCGCTCGAGACGGCGTGCCTCGTCGGCCTCGACCACGGCCTGCTCCCGCACACGCTGGGCGGCTGCCTGCTCTTCGACGGCATCGAGCCGGGCCACTGGGGCCTCCTCTTCGATCTGCTCCTCGACCTTGGCCTCGGCCTTCCGACTCCGCTCCAGCCGGCTTCGCTCCTCCTGACCGGCGCGGCGTGAGCGCTGCTGGCGGCGTTCGGAGGCCAGCTCCTGGCGAGCCCGCGCGCGCGTGTCGGCCTGCCGCCGACGGCGCTGGGCCTGACGGTGGCGCTCCTCGAGCCGCTCGTCGGCCTCCTCGCCGGTGCGCGCGGCCTCCTGGCGGAGCGAGTCGGCGCGGAGGCGCTCCTCGGTGGCCGCCCGCCGGCGCTGCGCGTCCTCCTGGAGGACCGGATCGGCGAGGACGGCGCCGGCCAGCGAGCGCGCCGCCGAGTCGGCCCGGTCGAGGGCCAGCTTGGCCGACTCCCCAGGCAGCACCGTGACGGCGATGTCGAGGGGAAGGCGGGCCAGCCAGATGGAGCCCGTGACGGCGGCTCTGGGTAGTGCTCGTACGTTCATCGTTGCTCCCTTGGGCCGAGTTGATCTGCCCTCTCCTCGGCCTCGAGCGCCTCGCGCTCGAGGTTGACCTGCTGTTGGACGGCGGCGATCCGATCCCGCTCCGCCTGATCCTCGCTGCGCTGGGTCGCCGTGAGGTCAGACCCCCGCTCAGCGCTGGCCGCCGCCTGTTCCCGGCTCGCATCCTCGCTCGCCTCGCGCTCAGCCTGCCGGCGCTCGGCTTCGATCCGGCGCTCGCGCTGCTGAGCCGCGACCTCGTTCTCCAGGCGCTGCCGTTCCACGTCGGTCTCCACCTGCTCACGGTGAACGTCGGCCTCGGCCTGGCTGCGTTCGGCCTCGGCCGCATCCCGCCGTGCGGCCAGTTCGGTATCCGCCTGCGCCTCTTGCAGACGGCCTTCGCGCTGCAGCGCCTCGCTACCGGTGGCGCCCCCGGCCAGGCCCTTGGCCTTGCCGAGCAGCTTGCCGACCAGACCGCCCGTTGTCCGCTCCCGCTTGGATGAATAGCTCAAGGTCTCGGCTCCTCTCAGTGTCGGGGAGTGCCGCCTTTCGAGGTTTGGCGGCACGAGCGGGTCAGCTACCCGCGGTCGCGGCGAGGAAACCCGCCGGTCAGGCCGAGGACGTCATCCGCCCGGCGGTCCTAGCGAAGCTGATCGAGCTTGGCCGCGTCGGTGATGAGGCGGCTACCCCGGCCCCGGGTGAGGTAGCTGGAGGCCCAGCGCACCAGGACCACGATCCGGTTCTGGAAGCCGATCAAGTAGAAGATGTGGACCGTCAGCCAGGTCGCCCAGGCGATGAAGCCGCTGAAGCGCAGCCCCTTGATGTCGGCCACGCCCCGGGCACGGCCGATCGTGGCCAGGGTTCCCTTGTCTCGATAGTGAAACGGCGCCGGCGCCGGTCTGCCGGTCAGGCGCCGAGCCACGACGCGGGCCGCGTAGCGCCCCTCCTGCATGGCCACCGGCGCCAGGCCTGGCAGGGTGACAGTGTCTCCCGAGTCGGCGTCGCGCACCCGGACCATGTCCCCCAGAGCCAGGACCTCGGGATGGCCGGGGAGCGAGAGGTCCGGTTCGACGGTGAGGCGCCCGGCTCGGTCGACGTCAGCCCCGACGGCCTCCCCCAGCATCTGTGCCATCGCCGAGGCCCGGACGCCGGCCGCCCAGATCACGGTCTTGGTCGGCTGCTCGGTGCGGACCCCCTCCCGGTCCTCGACCACGACACAGTCGTCCTTGACCTCGACGACGGTCTGGCCGAGCCTCAGCGTGACGCCGAGGCGTTCCAGGGAGCGCGCGGCACGTTCTGGCAGGGGGTCATGAAAGGCTCCGAGGACCTTGTCGCCGGTCTCGACCAGGAGAACGCGCCCGGCCCGGGGATCGACGTGACGGAACTCCCCTGACAGGGTGTCGTGGGCCAGCTCGGCGATCTGCCCCGCCATCTCCACCCCGGTCGGCCCGGCTCCGACGACAACGAAGGTGAGCCAGCGCTCCTGGTCGGCCGGGTTGAGCTCGGCCGCCTCGAAGGCGTGGAGGATGCGCCCGCGGACCTCGAGTGCGGAGTCAAGCGACTTGACCTCGAGCGCGGTCTCGCGCCACTCATCGTGACCGAAGTACGAGTAGTCCGAGCCGCCGGCGACGAGCAGCGTGTCGTAGTCGATGCGAAGGATCCCATCGGGCACGTCGGCACGAAGGACGACCTGTCGCGCGGCCAAATCGAAGGAGGCAACCTCGCCCAGCAGGACCTCTACACGCTTGCGCCTGCGGAAGATGTGGCGCAGCGGCATGGCGATGTCGCCGGGGGCAAGCGCCCCGGTCGCCACCTGGTAGCTCAGGGGCTGGAACAGGTGGTAGTTGTGCCGGTCGATCAAGGTCACGTCGGCGTCGAGGCGCGCGAGCGCCTTGACCGCCTGAAGGCCGCCGAAGCCCCCGCCGATGACGACGACTCGGTGCTTGGCGCCGGCTGACTGCACCTTCTCAACCTACCTGTAATCGACCGAACGTTCTCGATTGCGGATCACCTCCCCCACTGGGTATGTTGCACGCCAAGGCCGACCCCCTTCCCCCTTCGTTGCCCACGTGACGATCCGCCACCGCGCCCGTTGCCGCCTCCGCCGTGTGCGGGGGCTCCGGGGTCTCGTCCTGGTCGTATGCCTGCTCCTGGCCGGCTGCGGCAAGCAGTCGATTCTGTCTCCCCGCAGCCCCCAGGCCCACGACATCCGGACGCTGTGGTGGTGGATGCTCGCCGTGGCCACGATCGTCTTCCTTGGGGCGCTCGGGATGCTCGGCTTGGCCTGGTTCCGGCGCGGAACCCCCGGGCTTCCGTTCTTCGGCGAGCGTGAGCACGTCTCTCAGGCACTGGTCCTGATCTTCGGGATCGGGATTCCGCTCGTCGTGCTGGTCACCCTGTTCGGCGCCTCGGACGTCTACCTGGTGGGGCAGACCTCGCCGCCGCCAGCCCGGGATACGGCGATGACGATTGATGTCATCGGCCACCAGTGGTGGTGGGAGGTGCGCTATCCGGGGACCGATGCGGTGACCGCGAACGAGATCCATATCCCCGTCGACACACGGGTGAACGTGGTCGCCACCACGGCCGATGTGATCCACAGCTTCTGGGTTCCGCAGCTGGCCCGCAAGATCGACGAGATCCCTGGCCGGCACAACCGGGTGCTGCTATTCGCCTCCACGGCGGGCCGCTATCGCGGCCAATGCTCGCAGTTCTGCGGCTTCCAGCACGCCAATATGGCGCTGTACGTCATCGCCCAGCCACGCGCCGCCTTCAACGCGTGGCTGGCCAACATGGCCAGCCCTGCCGTCAGCCCCACCACCCCCACCGCACGCGCCGGGGAACAGATCTTCATGGCCAACCAGTGCGCGAGCTGTCACCAGATCCGAGGCACGTCGGCGCAGGGCCTGGTGGGACCCGACCTCACGCACGTGGCCAGCCGCCGCACCCTGGCCGGGGCGGAGATCCGGAACACACCGGCCGAGCTGCGGAGGTGGATCGCCGATCCCCAAGCGATCAAGCCGGGCGCGCGAATGCCCGATCTCGGTCTGTCGGCGACGGACTACGACGATATCGCCGCCTACCTCGAGGGGCTCCACTAGCCATGGCGACGACTTCCACACGCAATGCCGAGGCCCAGCTCGACCTGCTCGAGCGGGTGTGGGCTGAGCGCAAGGGCCTGCTCGGCTGGATCACCACCACCGACCACAAGCGGATCGGGATCATGTACTTCTTCACCGCACTGGTCATGTTCGGGGCGGGCGGGGTCGAAGCGCTGCTGATCCGCACCCAGCTGATCGGCCCCCACCAAACCGTGTTGAGCCCTCAGGCCTACGACGAGGTGTTCACGATGCACGGGATCACGATGATCTTCCTGTTCGTGATCCCGATGACCACGGGGGCGTTCGGGAACTATCTGATCCCGCTGATGATCGGGGCGCGGGACATGGCCTTCCCGCGCCTGAACGCGCTCTCGTACTGGATCTATCTCGGCTCGGCGATCTTCATGTACGCCGGCCTGGCCGGAGGCCATGCGCCCAATGCCGGCTGGTTCGACTACGTGCCGCTGGCCTCAAAGACCTACGACCCCGGCAACAACATCGACTTCTACGGCTGGGGGCTGATCTTCAATGGGATCTCCAGCACCGCCGCCTCGATCAACTTCATCGTCACCATCTTCAAGCTGCGCGCGCCGGGCATGTCGCTCAACCGGATGCCGCTCTTCTGCTTCGCCTTCCTGGCCGTCTCGTTCGCGCTCCTGTTTGCGCTGCCCTCGCTGTCGGTGGCGGCCCTGTTCCTCGAGCTCGACCGCAACCTGGGCTTTCACTTCTACGACGCCGCCCACGGTGGTGATCCGCTGCTCTGGCAAAACCTGTTCTGGATCTTCGGCCACCCTGAGGTCTACATCATCATCCTGCCCGCGTTCGGGATCGCCACCGCCATCATTCCCACCTTCACGCACCGCAAGATGGTGCTCTTCCCGCTCGTCGCGCTGGCCGAGATCCTGGTCGCCTTCCTCGGCTTCGGCGTTTGGGTGCACCACATGTTCACGGTGGGCTATCCCACCCTGGTTACCGTCTACTTCGCCGCCGCCAGCCTGATCATCGTGATCCCGTCCGGCATCCAGCTCTTCTCCTGGATCGCCACGATCCTCACTGGCACGCCGGAGTTCAAGACACCGCTGCTGTGGATCGTCGGCTTCATCGTCTACTTCATGCTCGGCGGGCTCTCCGGGGTCGCGTTGGCGGCGATCCCGTTCGACCAGCAGGTCCACGACAGCTACTTCATCATCGCCCACTTCCACTTCGTGATCTTTGGCGCCGCGGTGTTTCCGATCCTCGGCGGCATGTACTTCTGGTTCCCCAAGCTGACCGGGCGCATGTATCACGAAGGGATCGGAAAGCTGAGCTTCTGGACGACGTTCATCGGAACCTTCGTCACCTTCTTCCCGATGCACATCCTCGGCCTGTTGGGGATGCCGCGCCGCATCTACACCTATCCCGCCGGCATGGGCTGGACCTTCTTGAACGCGCTCGAATCGGTCGGCGCCTACGTGCTCGCCTCAGGCCTCGTGCTGATCGTCCTCAACCTGTTCATCAGCTACTTCCGGGGGCCGGTGTGCGAGGCGGATCCCTGGGAGGGCGACACGCTCGAATGGTCGACCAGCTCACCGCCGCCCGCCTACAACTTCCCCGTGATCCCGACGGTCTCGAGCCCGTACCCGATGTGGGACAAGGAGGACCGGGAGCTCGACAAACGCCGTCTGGAGCGCGGCGAGGGGCTGATGGCGACCGGGCACGAGACCCTGGCCACGACGATGCAGGATGCCGAGGTCGACGAGATCCTGTCCATGCCCTCGCACTCGATCTGGCCTCCCGTGTGCGCGCTGATGCTTTTCGGAATCTTCGCCATGCTGCTCCTGCATCACTACTGGATCGCCTTCGGGTTCGGCGTCGCCGGCGGCCTGGCTCTCATCTCCTGGCACGACAAGGAGGCTCACGCAGGATGAGTGGCGTCAGCCCCCGACGGCTCGCATCCGGGCGCGTGACACGGAGCGCGCAGGCTGATCGCGCCGCCGCCGCGGCGCTCGTCGCGCGGCAACGCCGGTCCGCCCCCAACGGCATCTGGGGCATGGCGCTGTTCCTGTGCTCGGAGATCACGATCTTCGGGACGATGATCTCCAGCTACTTCTACCTCGAGTCAGACAACAAGCACTGGCCACCGGCCGGCATCAAGCCCCCGTCGGTGACGTTGCCCCTGATCGCCACAGGCGTGCTCGTGCTGACCATCGTCCCCATGTTCCTGGCGTCGCGGGCGGCCCGGCGGGGAGCGCGCCCGGCCGTCCTCGGCTTCGTGTCACTCGCCCTGGTCGTCCAATGCGCCTACCTGGCCGTCCAGATCCTCCTCTTCCGCCACGACCTGAACCAGTTCCGGCCGCAGGACACGGCATACGGATCGATCTACTTCACCCTCCTGGCCACCCATCACGCCCACGTTTTGCTAGGGATCTTGCTCGACGTGGTCGTGCTCGCCTACGTGGCCATCCGCGGGCTCACCAACTACTGGCTCACCGCGGTCCGCAACCTGGCCATCTACTGGTACGTGGTCAACGTCATCGCCATCGTCGTGGTCCTCACCCAGCTGTCTCCATCCCTGTGAGCTTCCGCGCCTCCAGTCCGCTCGTCTGGTTCGCCGTGGGAGGCGGGGCCATGGCGTGGATCCTCCAGCACGTGGCCGGGATCTCCCTCGGATTCGCCCAGTGCGACGGGACGGGACGCTCGGTGCCCGTCCACGCCCTCCAAATCACCGCCGCGGCCCTGGCGGCGCTGGTCGCACTGAGCTCGATGGCCGTCGCCGCGTGGCTCCTTCGCAGCACCTACCGCAGCGGGGACGTCTTCGCTGAGGAGCGCCGGGGCGACGGCGCCACGCCTCCCATCGGCCGAATCAACTTCCTGGCCATCGTCGGGCTCACCGTCAACCTCTTGGCTCTGATCATCATCATCCTGGATGGCGTCGGGGCCCCGCTTCTGCGTCTGTGCCAGCAGTCATGAAACGGCGGAGCGGAAGCCTTCTGGCGGTGATGGCCATCCTCCTCGGGGGCGCCAGCGCCGCCCAGGCCCAGCCCCAGTCGGGGATCGTGCGCCCCACCTACGAGCCGAGGTATCCGAGCCGCGAACTCGGGGCCGAGCTCTACGCCGGCAACTGCGCCACGTGCCATGGGATTGCGGGTCAGGGGATCACCCATCCGCGGCCGGGCGCGGGTGGAGTGCTCGGCCAGGGTCCACCGCTGCGGGGCGTCGGCGCGCTCGCGGCCGACTTCTACCTGCGCACGGGATACATGCCGCTGGCCAACCCGCACGCCGAACCCGAGGACCTGCAGCAGGGCGATCGCGTTCTGTTGTCAGATAAGGAGATCCGCTCGCTCGTCAGCTACGTCGCTTCCCTCGCACCCGGCCCGGCCATCCCCACCCCCGACCCCGGCGCCGGAAACATCTCGATGGGCCAGCAGCTGTTCGCCGAGCACTGCGCCGGCTGCCACCAGATCGTGGGTCGGGGCGGGTTCGTCACCGGCGCGCGGGTTCCGGAGCTCCAGACCGTCCCGGCCACCCAGATCGCCGAGGCGGTGCGGATCGGCCCCTACCTCATGCCTCGCTTCTCCACCCAGCAGATCTCCGACGCGCAGTTGAACGACATCGTCAAGTACGTGCTCAGCGTGCGCCACCCAGACAATCGCGGCGGCTGGGGGATCGGCAACATCGGACCCATCCCGGAGGGTCTGGTGACCTGGTGGATCGCCGGGCCGCTACTCATCGGCCTGTGCCTGCTCCTGGGGAAGAGGTTCGGCCGATGAAGCCCCTGCGCTGGCTGCTCGCCCTGCTGGCGTGGCTCTTCGGCCGCCGCCGGGCCAAGGCGAAGCAGGGAGAGAGCGGAGAGCGAATCGTTCCCGCGGGCGCCCCGAACCGAGGGGCGGAGAACCTGGTCCTCGTCCTGCTCGGAATCGCGACCCTGTTCGCGGTCGGCTTCATCGTTACCTACGCCGAGTTCGGACCGCTCGAGCTGCCGAACGAGCTTCTCGGCGTCTGCCTGGGCGGCGCGTGCCTGTTCATCGCCCTGGCGCTCACGGTGGTGGCGAAGCGACTCGTGGTCACCGAGGAGGTCGAGGAGGAGTACCCGACGGAGAACGAGGAGGAGCAGGCGAAGGTCCTTGAGATCATTCATGAGAGCGGGAGCCGCTTCACGCGCAAGCGTCTGCTCGTGGGAGCCGCCACGGCGGCCGGCGGCGCGCTCGGGCTGGCGGCGTTGACGCCGGCGGTCTCGCTCGGTCCCCTCTGGTACACGCGGCCGCTCGACGAGACGCCGTGGTACCGCGGGCGCCGGCTGGTCGACGTCTCAGAGAATCCGATGGTCGCCGAGGACATCGAGATCGGAAGCTTTTACACCGCGTTTCCGGAGGGGGCCGACCAGGACGAGCTCGCATCGTCGATCGTCGTCGTCCGGCTGCACGAGGGCGGGCTCCAGCTACCCGCCGCGCGTCGGACCTGGGCCCCGCTGGGGATCGTCGCCTACTCGAAGATCTGTACCCACGCCGGCTGCGCCATCGCGCTCTACCGCAAGCCAACCTTTCCGGTGGTCGAACCGCACGCCGCACTCATCTGTCCGTGCCATTACTCCACCTTTGATCCGGCCCGGGCCGGCGCCGTCATCTACGGGCCGGCGGGGCGCCCGCTGCCCCAGCTCCCCCTCCTGATCGACTCGGCCGGAACTCTCCGGGCGGCGGGAAACTTCTCCGGGCCGGTGGGTCCATCCTGGTGGGGCGTACGCGACTCGAAGGCGCTCAATGAGTAGCTCCGACGCCCTCCGCGACCCAGTTCGCTTCATCGACGAGCGCACTGCCTCGGCGCCTCTGATTCGCAAGGTCATGCGCTACGCCTTCCCCGACCACTGGTCGTTCCTTCTCGGTGAGGTGGCGCTTTACGCCTTCATCGTCCTGATCGCCACCGGTATCTATCTGGCGCTGTTCTACAACGACTCGACCGCTCACACGGTCTACCACGGCCCGTACCAGCCGCTCGACGGCCAGGAGATGAGCGCCGCTTACAAGTCGGTGCTGGATCTCTCATTCACGGTCAAGGCGGGTCTGCTCATGCGCCAAACCCACCACTGGGCGGCCGACGTGTTCCTGCTTGCCATCGTGCTCCACCTCATGCGCGTGTTCTTCACCGGGGCGTTTCGCAAGCCCCGTGAGCTGACCTGGATCATCGGGCTGGTGATGCTGTTCACCGCCCTGCTCGAGGGCTTCCTCGGTTATTCGCTGGTCGACGACCTGCTTTCCGGGATGGGGATCGCCATCGCCTACGGCGTGGCGCTATCGATTCCCCTGATCGGGGGGCCGCTGGCCCTGGCCATCTGGGGAGCGCCCTTTCCAGGAAAACCGGCCTTCTTCTCCCGCATGTACATCGCCCACGTGTTCCTGTTCCCGATCCTCATCGGCACGCTGATCGCCGTGCACCTGGCGCTTGTGGCCGCCCGCCACCACACCCAGTTTCGGGAGACCCCGCGCCACACCGACCGGCGGTTGATCGGGATCCCCACCTTCCCCGGACAGGTGCCGCGCTCGCTCGCCCTGATGTTCGGCACCTTCGCGCTCCTCTTCTTTCTCGGCGGGCTAATCCAGATCAACCCCATCTGGCTCTGGGGTCCCTACCACACCTACCTCGGGACCAACGGCGCCCAGCCTGACTGGTATCTGGGGTGGTTGATCGGCGCCCTGCGCCTGATGCCGAGCTTCGATGTGGTGATCGGGCACGTGACCCTGATTCCCAACCCGTTCTGGGGTGGCGCTCTATTCCCCCTGCTCGTGCTGGCGGTCCTGGCCGCCTTCCCCTGGGTCGAGCGGAGGCTGACCGGCGACCGTCGGGCCCACAACCTGGCTGACCGGCCCCGGGACGCGCCGACTCGAACCGCGTTCGGGGTGGCCTTCCTGACCTGGGTCTTCCTGATCTTCGTGTTCGGGGCGGCCGACCGGCTGTTCGTCCTCTTCGGCCTCAACTACGACCTCCAGCTCTACGTGTTCCGGATCGGGATCTGGGTCGTGCCGCTGTTCCTGTTCTTCCTCACCCGTCGCATCTGCCGTGATCTTCAGGCGGCCGAGCGCACCGCGCACCTCCAGGAGGAGGGCGAGGAGCAGGCCGAGCGCGAACGCAGCGTGGTCGCCTCGCAGGCACCCGGCTGACGGTCAACTGCCTCGCCGCTCAAGGTCCGGTTAGGAAATGGCGCCCACCGGGTAAAACCGCGGCTAGTTAGCGGGCACGGGTACTGCGGGCGAGAGGCTGGTCGCCGGGCACCGCGGCAGGGGCCAAGGGTGGGCTGGCGGCCAGTCATCGTCCGCCTGCCATCAACGTGAACGATTTCGTTTCCTGCCCGGTGGCGGGGGTAAACCCGCTGTGTGAGAGCTTGACGGCGCGCACTGGCAACCACGCGCCGCCGACGTGCGCCCGGCCGCATCTCCAAGCACTTGTCGGCCGGGCGCACGAGCCTGTTCGCCGCCCTTCGCAGGCGGACGGCGATCAGGTGTGTACGTGGTCGGCCAGGGGACCCGGGTAGCGCTCCTCGGCCCGCTGCTCGAGGCGTCGCTCGTTGCGCCGCAGCCAGAGGAGAAAGGCAACGACCAACACCGCCGCGGCCACACCGAGCGCTACGTCCACTGGCCCGCGCACCCCCTTCAGCGAGCCGCCGGCATAGTAGAAGCCGAGCGCGTAGATCCCCGACCAGATGATCCCGCCGGCGGCGTTGAAGATGAAGAAGCGCCAGTAGGTCATCCGGTTGGTCCCGGCCAGGAAGGCCGCGTAGGTGCGAAGGATCGAGACGAAGCGCCCGAAGAACACCACCTTGCCGCCGTGGTCCTCGAACACCATCCGCCCCACCTTGAGCTTGGCCTCGCCGAGACCGATCTTCGGTCCGTAGCGAAGCAGGAGCGGGTATCCGCCCCAGTAGCCGATGCCGTAGCCGATGTTGTCGCCGATGATGGCTCCGACACCGGCCGCCGCCCAGATCAGCCACGGGCTGAGATTGTGGGTCAGGCCGGCGTAGAGCGCGGCCGTGATCACCATCGTCTCGCCCGGGAAGGGCACGCCGAGGCTCTCGACCATCACGAATACGCCGACCGCGACGTACCCGTACTCAGTCAGCAGGCGATCGAGGGTGTGGGTGGAGAAGAAGGCGGCGAGCATGACCGCCGGACTGGCGCGCCGATCGCCTAGCGAACCGTGGCCGGCGACCCGAGGTCAGCCGGGGGACCGACTCGCGGGTCCCCCCGGGATGCGCCCTTGCGCAGCCCCTGGGTAATCCCTAGGCGCTGAGGCCTGATCACGTACTTGGGATCTGCGGCGGAGCTGAAGCCGGCCTTGAACACGCTTAAGCGCGTGGCCAGAGCGCCCAGCGAGAGCAGGCCACCGGCGGCGATCGCCGCCGGGCGAGACGTTTCGCCGTGGCGGAAGAGGAGGGCCGCGCCACTGATGATCGCGGCACGGCTGACGTTGGCAGCCACCGCCGGGGTTCCGTGTTTGTAGGGCTCGCCCTGGCGCCCGAGCCGGTGGACCATCAATTCCATGAGCGGCCCTTCGAGAGCCGCCGCCCCCAGGGCGAGCCGCCGGGCCGGGGCGGCCTCAGCGGGCGGGGTGACCATGACTGCCGCGGCTCCGGCCCCGAGCGCGGCACCGCTGCCGAAGACCCAGGGCAGCAGCCGCCTGGCCTCGTGCCAGACCGGGACGGCCGTGTTGGCGATCAGCGCCGCGGTGTACGTGCTCAGCGGGAGGCCCAAGAGCGCCGCCGCCGGACGGGCGACGCGCGCTGGCCCCGGAAGCCATCCCGTCCACGCGTTGGCCGCCGCCAGCGCGGTCGCGGTGCCGCTTCCGCTGAGGATCCAGGAGCCGACGCTCATCGGCGAGGTGACCTTGAACATGCGCAGCATGTTGAGAAAGCGCTCAGGCCTCCCCAGGTCGGAGATCAAGAGACCGGGGCTGACGGCCAGGGCGGCCATGGCCACGGCATAGCTCCGCCTCGCCAGCTCGGGGTTGCCGCGGAGCTCCGACAGGTAGGCCAGCCCGCCCGACGCCCCGGCGACTCCTCCCAGGTAGAAGTAGAGGGGGATCTCCTGCGACCACACCGGCTCCTTGAGCACCGGCTGGCCGTGATAGGAGGTGATGTGCTCCGGTGAGGCCCCGTTGCCCGAACTCATCGGCGACCTCCCCAGGCCGCCGCCACCAGCCCGGCGGCCAGGCCCACGGCGGCGAGCGCGGCGGAGGCCCAGATCTCCCCCAGGTCGTGGTTGGTGTCCACCGGGTCGGGAGGCAGCCCGTAGACCTCGGGCTCGTCCAGGAGCAGGAAGAAGGCCCCCGCGCCGTGCACCCCGTCGTCCTCGTCGCTCAGATACAGCTGCGCCTTGTCCTGCCCGGCCTGCTGGAGCTGGGCCAACCGGTGCTCGGCTCGCTCGCGCAGCTCGGCCACGTCACCGAACTGGATCGAGTTGGTCGGGCACGCCTGGGCACACGCCGGCTCCTTGTCGTCCTTGAGACGGTCGTAGCAAAGCGTGCACTTCCACACGCGTCCGTCCCCCTCGCGCTGGTCGATCACTCCGAACGGGCAGGCCGAGACGCAGTACCCGCAGCCGTTGCAGACGTCCTGCTGGACGACCACGGTTCCGAACTCGGTCCGGAACAGGGCGCCCGTGGGACACACCTCCAGGCACGCCGCGTCGGTGCAGTGCTTGCACACGTCGGAGGCCATCAGCCAACGGACCCCATCCCCCTCCTGATAGGTCTGCACCCCGGATTCGATCACACCGTTCCGGGCCGCCACCTCGACCAGCGAGTCCCCCTCGCGAGCGTCGGCCGGCACCTTCTGCTCCACGAAGGCGACGTGACGCCAGCGGTTGGCGTCGAGCTCGAGCGAGTTGTCATAGGACTTGCCGCTGAAGCCCTCGATCGACATCGGGATTTGGTTCCACTCCTTGCACGCCACCTCGCACGCCTTGCAGCCGATGCAAATCGATGTGTCGGTGAAGAAGCCCTTGCGCGGCTTGGCCCGCTCGCCGTAGGTGGCCGGCCAGGCATAGGTTTGCAGCGACGTCACTCCTGCACCCCCGCGCGCCGGCGGTAGTCCTGGACCAGCTCAAGCCGGGCCGGGCCGCGGGGTCGGCGGCCGGGTCGGATGTCGCAGGTGGCGGCCTTGTACTCACTGATGTGGACGTTGTTGTCGAGCACCAACGGGAGGAGCTCGTTGCCGGAGTCGCCGGTGACGATGCCGACGCTTCCCCAGTGATAGGGCACGCCGACGAGATGCATCTTCCGGCCCTGGACCTCAAGCGGCCGAATCCGCTCGGTCACGAGGACCCGGGCCTCCACGGCCTGGCGGGCCGTGATTACGGTGGCCCAGCCCCCGGCCACGAGCCCCCGCTCGCCGGCGAGCTCAGGGGATACCTCGACAAAGAATTCCGGCTGGAGCTCGGCCAGGTAGGGGACCGTCCGGGACATCCCGCCGGCCGTATGGTGCTCGGTGAGGCGATAGGTGGTGAGGACGAACGGGAACACCTCTCGCCCCCGCTCGCTGTCACCAGGCTGGTAGGCGTTCTCCGGGCGCTCGAACACCTGGCGCGTCGGGTTCTGCTGCTGGGCGTAGAGCGGGTTGCGGAACGGTGATTCCTGGGGCTCGTAGTGCGTCGGCATCGGCCCGTCGACGAGACCGGTGGGCGCGTACAGCCAACCCCGCCCATCGGCCTGGATGATGAAGGGCTTGTCGCCGCGGATCGCGTCGATCGCCTTGGCACCCTCGTCCGGCTCATAGTCGGGGGCTTTGGTCGCCGGGTAGTCCGGCGAGTCGCCCAGGCTCGTCCACTTGCCTTCCTGCTCGTCCCACCAGACGTAGCGCTTTCGCTCCGACCAAGGCTTGCCGTCGGCGTCCGCCGAGGCCCGGTTGTAGAGGATGCGGACATCCTTGGGCCAGGCCCAGCCCCACTCGTGGGCGATCCAGTTCTGCTCTGACCCGGGCCGCTTGCGGGCCGACTGGTTGACTCCATCCTTGTAGATACCGCAGTGGATCCACGACCCACATACCGTGGAGCCGTCGTCCTTGAGCTCGTCGTAGGAGGGGAGAAACTCTCCTGTCGGACCACGGCCATTGATCTCCTGGAGGACGTGCTGGGCGTCGGGCTCGTCGTGGACGCCAACCAGCGGGTAGTCCCACGTCAGATCCAGGATCGGGCGGTTCTTGGGATCGGTGGACCCGGCGAGCTTCTCCCGGATCGTCCTACCCAGATGGTAGATCCAGTGGAGCTCTGAGCGCGCCTCGCCCGGCGGCTCGAGCGCCTTGGAGTGCCACTGGAGGAGGCGCTGAGTGTTGGTGAAGTTGCCGTCCTTCTCGGTGTGGGCGGCCGCCGGGAAGAAGAACACCTCGGTCTGAATGTCTTCAGTGCGGACCTCCCCCGTCTCGTGCTCGGGCGAGTCCTTCCAGAAGACGGCCGACTCGACGGGCTGGAAGTCGCGCACGACCAGCCACTCAAGCTTGCCCAGGGCGAGGCGCATGAGCTTTGAGTTGGCCGACCCCACCGTCGGGTTCTGGCCCACGCACAGCATGCCCTTCACGCCGCCGTCGAGCATCTTCAGCATCATCGCGTAGTGCGAGTGGTCGCCGTCGATGCGCGGCAGGTAGTCAAAGCAGAAGTCGTTCTCGGGCGTCGCGGCATCGCCCCACCACGCCTTCAGCAGCGACACCATGTAGTTCCCCATATTGCCCCACACCCCTGTCTCAGGACGGTTCAGCTCCAGGTATCCCTCAAGGGACGGTCCGGACCGGGGATGGGGCATCGGCAGGTAGCCGGGGAGGATGTTGTAGAGCGTGGGGATGTCGGTTGAACCCTGGATGTTGGCGTGGCCGCGCAGCGCGAGGACGCCGCCGCCGGGCCGCCCGATGTTGCCCAGCAGGAGCTGGATGATCGACGCGGCACGGATGTTTTGCACGCCCACCGTGTGCTGCGTCCACCCGACGGCGTAGACGACCGCGGAGGTGCGCTCGCGGCCTGAATTTGCGCACAACGCCTCGGCCACCGCGACCACATCCCGCGGTGAGCAGCCGCAGATCTCGGCCACTTTCTCCGGGGTGTAGCGAGCGAAATGGCGGCGTAGGAGCTGGAGCACGCAGCGCTCGTCCTGCATCGACTCGTCGACGTGGGGTGGGTCGCCGTGCTGAAGCGTCATGCCGTGGGCGCCGTGGGCCTGCTCGCCGGAGACATCGGCCTGCTGCTCCCGCTTGCCCGCGGCCGTCTCGCCGCTCGTCTCGTCGTAGCCCCAGGAGTCGATCGCGTAAGCGTTGTGGTCGGGATCCCAGCCCGAGAAGAAGCCGCTGCCGTCCTCGGTGTCCTGGAAGTCTGGGTTGATGATCACCGGAGCGTTGGTGAACTTCTGTACGTACTCCTTGAACCAGGCGTCGTGCTCGAAGATGTAATTGACGATTCCGCCCAGGAAGGCGATGTCGCTCCCGGAGCGGATCTGGATGTGGGTGTCGGCGAGCGCGCTCGTCCGGGTGAAGCGCGGGTCGACATGGATGACCCGGGCGCCGCGCTCCTTGGCCTCGACCACCCACTGGAAGCCGACCGGATGCTGCTCGGCCATGTTCGAGCCCATGATCAGGATGCAGTCTGAGTTCTGCAGGTCCTGCTGAAAGGTGGTGGCGCCGCCGCGCCCGAACGAGGTCCCCAGACCGGGGACCGTCGAGCTATGTCATATGCGGGCCTGGTTCTCGATCGAGATCGCCCCGGCCGCGGTGAAGAACTTCTTGATCAGATAGTTCTCCTCGGAGTCGAGCGTGGCGCCGCCGAGGAAGTGGATGCCGAGTGTCCGCTTGAGCGGCTGGCCGTCGTCGTTCTCCTCTTCCCAGGTCTCCTCCCGGGCCCGGAGGATCCGCTCGGCGACCATCTCGTTCGCCTGATCGAGAGAGATGTATTCCCAGTCCGTGCCACCGGGGCGGCGGTACTTGACGCGCGTCTCGCGCATGGGGCTGTTGACGAGCTTCTCGGAGGCGGACCCCTTGGGGCAGAGCCGGCCGCGCGAGATCGGAGAGTCCGGATCGCCCTCGATCTGGATGACCTTCTCGTCCTTGACGTACACCTTCTGGCCGCACCCGACCGCGCAGTAGGGGCAGACCGATTGCACGACCCGGTCCGCCGTCTTGGTGCGGGGGGTCAGCTTCTCTGAGCGCGACGACTGTGCCGCGCGGCCCAGCCCGAGCGGATCGCCCGCCAGCTGTCGGACGAAGGGCGGAACCAGACGGCGGGACGGCATGCCGGGAGCGTATACCCAGCACCTCTGGCCCGGAACCTTGGATGTTCTCGATCAGACGTCGTTGGACGAGCCCGATCCCTCAGGCTCGTTGCCCTCGGGCGGAGGCGCCCCGGGAATGTTGTCGTCGCGCCGCTTGCGCTCCCAGCCTTCGCGCGTTTCGTCCACCGCGTCCTTGACCTCCTGCCCCTGATGCTCGAGGGCGTCCGCCTTCTCCTCCAGCTCCTCGGAGAGCTCGTGAGGATCGCGCTCGGTCATGGTTGCCACCTACCCGCGGCGGGCCCAGCCCGAACCGCTCGGGACTGAAGGAGCGAGATGGTCACGAGCCCACCGGCCGAGGCGGCGCTGAGGAGCGCGTCGCGGCGCAGCCGCGGGCTCACGGCCGCGAGTCCCAACATGCTGAGGGCGTGGCGGGCACCGAGGATCCGCGTCGCCGCGCGAACTCCCTTTGTGTCCCGGCCACCGCCGAGACGGACAGGCATGGTCGGGTCCACGACAAGGATGCCTCCCCACACGCCGCGAACGTTCCTGGCGAGCACGTGATTAGCGTCCGGCCGTGGCGGGCACCGAGGCACTATGGAAGAGCGCCAAGACGAACAGACAGATAAGACCGAGGTTCCTGAGAATCAGCCCGGAGAGCCGGGCGCGGAGGGCGGGAGCAGCAGCGACGCCGCCGAGAAGCCACCTGCGGCTCCAGCCGGCGATGACGACTCGCCGATGGGCGACACCGATCAGCACTCCGACGCCTGAGGCCGACCTGGCCGCTCAGGCGGCGGGACGGAGCGCCTCGAGCTCGCGGTTCTGGGCTAGCTCTGAGAGCGCCTTGCGCTCCAGGCGGCGAACCGCGTCCTGGGAGAGGCCGAGGCGGCGACCGGTCTCGCTGAGCGGCGTCGGATCATCGCCGTTGATGCCGTAGCGGAGCTTGACCACCTCACGCTCGGGCTCAGGGAGGCGAGCCAGGGCGCGCCGCAGCGCGTCGTCGCGCAGCGAGATCGCCACCTCCTCGTCCGGGCCCTGTTCCTCGCTGGCCAGGAGGGCTCCGAATGGCGTCTCCTCCTCCTCGCCCACGGGACGGTCAAGGCTCGTCACGACGCGGGCGGCGTCGCGGGCCTCCCGGACCTCCTGCACGCTCATCTCGGCCGCCTCCGCGACTTCCTCCTCGCTCGGTTCGCGCCCCAGGCGCGCCGCCAGGTCACGCTGGACGCGCGCGATGCGGCGCTCGCGCTGGCCGAGGTGAACGGGGATGCGAATCGTGCGAGATCGGTTGTCGAGCGCCCGTTGAAGCGCCTGGCGGATCCAGAAGGTGGCGTAGGTGGAGAACTTGTAGCCCTTGCGCCAATCGAACTTCTCCGCGGCGCGGATCAGCCCCAGGATCCCCTCCTGGATGAGATCGAGCAGGGGCAGATCGTGACCCTGGTACTTGCGGGCGTTGGAGATGACCAGGCGCAGGTTTGAGTTGACGAGCTGATCTTTGGCCGCCAGGTCGCCGCGTTCGATCCGCTTAGCCAGCTCCACCTCGTGTTCACGGGTCAGGAGCGGATGGCGCCGCACCTCTTGCAGGAACAGTGCCATGGCATCGGTCGTCTGCTGGGCGAGATCGTCGATCACATACGCCGTCTGCTCGGACACGTCACGACCGCAGTCGTCACGGAACTCGATCCCGCGTGCCTCAAGCAGGTCCTGGAGCGCCTGCGCGTCGTCGTCGTCGAGCTCGGCCTCCTGCATGAGCTCCGAGATCTCGGACAGCTCCAGGCAGGACTCGGGGCGGCCCTCACTGCGCGCCACCAGCTCGTCAGCCAACGCTTGGAGGCGCTCGTTGGGTGAAGTCTCAGTGTCTTCGCTCATGGGCGGCTCACTGGTCAAGCTTGTCACGCTTGAGCCTTTCTGCCCAGGCCTGAGCCTCAGGATCTTGTCTGGGATTTGGCTCGCTCGTGCTCTCGGCGCCGGTTGGCGTGTGAGGCGCCTCGCCGAAGGGCTGCACCTCGGGATCGGGGTCGCGCGGATCCTCCCGCTGGTCGTAGGGATCGGGCCATTCGGTGGGATCGGGTTCGCCTACCGGGTTGTTGAGCACGTGGTGGGGGTCCTCGTCCCGGGAGCGGTCGCCGGGGTCCCGGCCGGGTGGCTCGGGGAATCCCGTCGGGGGCTTGGCGTCAGAGTCGTTGTCCATGGCCCGGAGCTTTCCCGCTCGGTTGCGGCGTCTAACCGGGGGGTAGCCCGCGGGCCGTTGCGGATCCGCGAGCTGGGAACGGGCGTAGGCGTCCGCTAGAGCCGTGCCTCAGGGCTGGAGCAGGATCTTGATCGCGCCGTCCTGCTTTTTCTGGAAGATCTCGTAGGCGTGTGGCGCCTGGTCCAGGGGCAGTTTGTGCGTGGCCAGATCCTCCACGCCGAGCGGATCATCGTCAGCTTCCACCAGCGGCATCAGCCCGTCGATCCAGCGCTTCACGTTGGCCTGGCCCATGCGCAGCTGGATCTGCTTGTCGAACAGGTCCATCATCGGCATCGGGTCGACCGCGCCCCCGTAAACACCGCTCAGCGAGATCGTGCCCCCGCGGCGCACCGCGTCGATCGCGGTGTGGAGGACCGAGAGTCGGTCGACCCCACCCTTCTCGATCAGCCTCGCCGCCACCGCGTCAGGCAGGAAACCGGCGAGCTGCTGCGCGATTTTGCCCAAAGGGGCCCCGTGCGCCTCCATGCCCACGGCGTCGATCACCGAGTCGGGACCGCGCCCGTCGGTGAGGTCGCGGAGCGCCTCGATGATGTCGTCGTGCTCCTGAAGGTTGATCGGATGGACTCCGTGCCGTTCCGCCAGCGTCAGTCGGTCATCGACGAGGTCGATCCCGAATACCTCGCGCGCGCCCTGGTGCAGCGCGATCCGTGAACACATCTGGCCGATCGGGCCGAGACCGAACACGGCGACCGTGCCGCCCTCGGGGACGGCCGCGTACTCCACCGCCTGCCAAGCTGTGGGCAGGACGTCGGACAGATACACGAAGCGCTCGTCGGGCGGTCCCTCGGGGACCTTGATCGGACCGAAGTGGGCCTGGGGGACTCGGAGCAGCTCAGCCTGGCCGCCCGGGACCTCGCCATAGAGCTTGGTGTAGCCGAACAGAGCCGCGCCCTTCTCCTGATCGCGTACCTGGGTCGTCTCGCACTGCGAGTAGAGGCCCTGGTCGCACATGAAGCAGTGCCCGCAGGAGATGTTGAACGGAATCACCACCCGGTCGCCGGGCTGGATGTGGCCGACCTCGGAGCCCACCGCTTCGACGATCCCCATCGGCTCGTGGCCGAGGATGTCTCCTTCGCCAATGAACGGACCGAGGACCTCGTAGAGATGGAGATCAGAACCGCAGATCCCGCTGCTCGTAATGCGCACGATCGCGTCGGTGGGCTGCTCGATCGTGGGATCCGGGACGGTGTCGACGCGCACATCGCGCTTGCCGTGAAAGGTGACTGCCTTCATGTGGATTCCTCCGTGATGGTCAGTGGTCTTGAAGGCCCTCAGGCGTCACGGGACCTCGCGGGATCGTTCTTGGTCCCAAGACAGTGCCCGATCGGCAAGCGAGTAAACGCCGAGGGACTCGGGTAGCGAAAAAAGGCAAATACGACACGAGGAGGCGTCGTGAGCCTGATCGACAAGTTGACCGGCCGTGCCAAGAAGGCGGCCGGAGATATCACCGGTGATGCCGCCCTGAGGCGCGAAGGCAGCAAAGAGGAGCGCAAGGGCGAGGCCAAGGAGGAACTGGCCCGCGACCAGGATCGCGCGGACCGCAAGGCCGAAGAGGTGGCGAACCTCGAGCGGCGCACCTGAGACGGCCACTACCACCGCAGTTGCCAAGGCCCGGCGCGTTGCGCCGGGCCTTTTTTAGCCGCTAGAGCTGACGGTCTCCCTGACCGCCGCGATCTGGGCTGGCTGCCTGGCGAGCTGCTCACGCCGGTTCTCTTCCATCGGCGCGATCCAGAGCTCGTCAATGAGGATCCGCACGGTGGCGAGGATGGGCACGGCCACGATCAGCCCGACGAAGCCGAACAGCTGCTCCACCGCCAGCACACCGATGGCCACGACGGCCGGATGGAGCTCGACCGTCCGTGCCACTACCAGCGGCTGGATGACATTGCTCTCGAGCTGATGGGCGAGGATGTAGATGATCCCGACCAGAATTGCCTTCTCAGGTGAGATCGTGAGGGCGTAGAGGATCGGAATGATCGAGCTGGCGAGGGCGCCGAAGTACGGGATGATCATCGCCACGGCTGTGAACACGGCGAAGAAGGCGGCGAAGGGCAGGCCGACGAGCATGAGCCCCAGATAGGTGAGTCCCCCCAGGACAACCATGCCGATCACGAGCCCCCGCAGCCAGCCCAGATACGCCCCGCCGAGTCGCGACAGGACAGCCTCGGCCCGGGCGCGCCCCTGCGGCGGGACGATGCGGACGGCGCCCGTGTAGAGCGGATCCGGATGGATGGCGGTGTAGAGCGCCGTGAGCAGGACCACGATGAGCGCGGCGGCCACGCCGACGACCGTGGCGCCGACGACTTCCGCGGGGCCGAGAAGCTTCTCCGGATGGTGGGTGTAGCTGTTGACATAGTTCTGGATCTGCTTGCCCGCCTTGCTGGGCGAGCTGCCGGTGACTCCGGCGAGCCTGTGGCGGAGGTCATCGACGATCGAGGGCAGCGAGCCCACGAACGCGTTGATCTCGTGGCTGAAGGCGGGCACGATCAGGATGACGAGGCCTGCGATCGCGCCCAGACCGATGAGGAGCCCGAACAGGGCCCCGAACCCGCGGGGGATTCTCGTTGCCTGCTTGAGCCACGTGGCAAAGGCCGAGAGCGGCAGAGCGATGATGACCACGATCAGCACCGCCATGACCAGGGTGATCAGCGCCTTGAAGATCAGCGCCGCGATCACGAGCGCAAAAGCGAGGAAGACCGCTCGGTAGATGGTGCGTGGGGTCACGCGAGATTCAGCCACGGTGCTTCAAGAATGCCCGCATCCGGGCATCCGCACTCCACCTGGCTGCGAGTCGCATCGCACGTCAGGGGGTATGGCGCTCAGAATGGCTATCGCGATCCTCGACATCGACGGCACCCTCGTCGACACCAACTACCAGCATGCCCTCGCCTGGTACCGGGCCTTCCGGCACCACAGCATCGTTTTGCCCGTCTGGCGGATCCACCGTCACATCGGCATGGGAGGCGACCAGCTGATCCAAGCGCTGACCGACGAGCAGACCGAGGCGGAGCTCGGGGACGCGATCCGGGAGACCGAGGGCGAGCTCTACTTCCAGCTCATCGATGAGGTCGAGCCGATGGAGGGGGCACGGGACCTCATCGCCGAACTGGGCGAGCGCGGCCACGTGGTCGTACTCGCGAGCTCGGCCAAGGAGAAGGAGGTCGAGCACTATCTCGATCTCCTCGATGCCCGTGATCTGGCCGACGCGTGGACGACGTCAGCCGATGTCGAGGCGACGAAGCCCTCCCCCGATCTCGTCGACTCGGCCCTGAACAAGGTCGGTGGCTCGTCGGCGGACGCGGTCATGGTCGGCGACACACCCTGGGACGTGAAGGCGGCGGGGCGGACCGGAGTGGACACGCTCGCTGTCCTCACCGGCGGCTTTGCCATCGAGGAGCTCACCGAGTCAGGCGCCAAGGATGTCTTCGAGTCGGTGGCCGACCTGCGGGCGGCCCTTGACCGCACCGCGCTGGCCTGAGCGCCTCAGCGCAGAGTCACGACGAGCAGGCCGCCGAGAATGCCGACGCCGAGACTCAGAGCCGCCGTGTAGTCGCCGATCCGTCCGGTGTGCACCAGCCGGACGGGGGTCATGGCCCTCTGCCCCAGGTCCAGCAACTTTCCGGCGCCCCACCGCCGGCCGAACAGGCCAAGCGCGGCGAAGCCGACCGCCAATAGCGTGGCGCCGCCGCAGTAGAGCCAGTCATACCAAGCCGGTGAAGCGGAGGTTGCGTGGATGCGGCCCACCGCTCGGCCGAACACGATTGCCTGGTACGCCGAACCGGAGATGAAGCGCCGGGCGGCCGTCTCGGCCAGGTCAGCGAAGCCAAACCACACGCCGAAGCCGATGGTTCCGGCCAGCAGGATTCCGCAGCTCACCAGCATGAGCGGTGGCGTCCGATCGCGCTGACCCTCGGTCTCGGGCTCGGTCTGCTCGTCGGCCCCGCCCGCGTCCTGTTGGCTGGGCTCGCCCCAGCCGAGGAAGACGCGAGCCCCGGCCCGCAGCACGGCCGCGCCGGCCAGCGCCGAGGACAGGACGATCAGCGGCGGCACGAACCCGTAGCCGACCTTGTTCGCCGCGTCCTCGATCATCGACTTGCCCAGAAAAGGCCCGAAAGGCGGCAGCGACGAGATCAGAAGGCCACCGGCGAAGAACATGGCGGCGGTGACTCTGAGGCCCCGGGCCCGGCCGTGCAGCCGTTGCTGACTCACGCTGCCGAACCGGTGCTGGAGGATTCCGACCAGGGCGAAGAGAAGGGCCTTGCCGCAGCCGTCGGCCAAGACGTAGACGCCGGTGCCGGCGACTCCGTCGGCGGTGAGCAGCCCGAGCCCGGTCAGGAAGATCCCGACGTAGCCGATGGTCACGAAGGCCAGCAGCCGCTTCAGATGGTCCTGCTGCAGTGCCATTGCCGATCCCCAGACGGCAGTCAGCAACCCTGCCCCGACCAGAATCGCCCGCACGACGTGCACCTGGGTGCCCATTACGGGTCCGAAGACGCCGTACCAAACCCGGCCGAGACCGTAGAGGCCCATTTCGCTCATGGCTCCCGCCAGGAGCAGGCATACCGGGGCCAGCGCAACCGCATACGCGTCGTCGAGCCAGAAGTGAAAGGGCACGATCGCCGCCTTGATCAGCAGCGCACTCGCGATCAAGGCGAAAGCGACCACGACGACACGGTCGTTGCGATAGTGGCTGAGCGTGCGTCCGATCTGGGCCAGGTTCAGCGCTCCGGTGTGCGCGTAGATGAGCCCAATCCCGAGTAGGAATAGGAACGCCCCGATCGAGTTGATCACGGCAAAGTTGAGCCCGCCCTCGATCGCCGCCTGCTCACGCACCTTGTAGGCGATCAGCGCCACCGCCGAAACGCTCATTAACTCGAAGAAGACGAACATGTTGAACAGATCGCCGGAGAGGCAGAACCCGATCATGCCGGTCATGAAGGTGAGCATGAGCACGTGGTAGTAGGGCGCCTCGACTCCCTCGGTTTTGGCGCTGTAGAGCAAAGCGACCACCATCAGGAGAGCCACGAAGGCGGCCAGCGCCGCCCCGATCGGTTCAACTGCGAAATCGATCCCGACCGCCAGCCCCTGGCGGGGATGCCAGCCGCCGAACCAATAGATGCTCAGCCCGCTGCCCACGTGGACCAGCAGGATCAACACGAGCACGGCGCTGGCCAGGGCCAGGCCGAGGGCGAGCAGGTCTGATCCCGCGCGGCCCAGCAGCTTGTGGCCGGCGGCGAGCAGCGCGGCGCCCAGGAGCGGGATGCCGACCGCGAGGGGAGCCAGCTGGCTCAATCTCGCATCCTGCGCATCTCGTCAGGATCGATACTGCCGTAGCGCTTGTTCGCCTGGATGACCAGCGCCAGGAGCATCGCCACGATCGTCGCCTCCACCACCACATCGGTCAGGGTCAGGGCTTGCACTATGGGGTCGGTGACCCGGGACTTGGTGGTGATGTCGGCGAAGATCGGAGCCTTGGCGTGGCTGAGGTAGCCCACCGAGAGCAAGAGCACGTAGGTCGAGCCCTGAAGCACCGTCAGGCACATGATCAGATGCAGGTAATTGCGCGAGGAGATCACGCCCCACAGGCCGATCCCCAGTAGCCAGGCGGCGACCAGATAGGGGAAGACGCTCACCGCGGCGGTCGCAGCAGTCGCTGGTCCACGAGCTCTGACACGACCATCAGGGTGGCGCCCGCCACCTCAAGCCCGACCGCCACGTTGGCCAAGGGCATGAACCCACCGGAGAGCAGGCTCCCTGATGTTCCGAAGGGCAGGAAGTTGTAGAAGAAGGCGCCGGTGGCGATCAGGCCGCCAAACCCGATCATCGCGAATCCGGCCGCGCCGCCTGCGTCCATCATCTCTACCCACGAGGTGGCCCGGCGCAGCCGCAGGAGGATCACCCACTCGCCGCCCAGGAAGATGAAGGCGATGGCTGCCATCAGGATGATGCCGCCCTGGAAGCCTCCCCCAGGGGTGAGCTGCCCGTGGGTCACGATGTAGGCGGCCAGGATCGCAATCGGCCCCACCAGGGCAGTCCCCAGCCAGCGCTCGGCGTCACTGGCTCGCCGCTGCTCGGGTATGAGCTTCTCCTCCTCTGGCTCCTCCTCCTCGTCGTGGAGGGAGCGGAGCAGCACCACCACGCCGACCACCGAGATGAAGAGGATGAACTCCTCACCCAGCGTGTCGAAGGCGCGGTAGTCGAAGGCCACCGCGACCACCGAATTGGTTGCGTGGCGTTGCGCCACCGCGTGGTGAGCCGTATAGAAGCCGTAGCGCGAATGCTCGCTTCCGAAGGGGTGGAGCCCGGTCGTACCCCAGACGAAGCCCCCGACGGTCAGCACCACGCCGATCGCCCCCACGACCAGGCGCAGCGAGAATCCTCCGGGACGATCCCTCACTCTTCCTCCGCCTCCTCCCGCTCCGCCTCGCGCTGGGAGCGGATCTTGGCCATGGCCAGAAACAGCATGGCTGGGAGCGCGACACCACTCACCACGATCTGCGAGAGGGCAACGTCGGGAGCCTGGACGACGAAGAACATGAGCGCCTCCAGCAGTCCAAAGACCCCGAGCGCGATCGCCTGACGAACGGGGTCACGGATGCTCACCGTGACCAGGCCGGACAGAGCCAGCAGCGCCAAGACCAAGACCAGCAACGTGTTCATCGGTCCTCGACTTCGATCTCCTCGTCGCGGCCGATCCGCCAGTCGCCTCGCTCGGCCTGCCGGGCCGACCGGGCCGTGGCGTGGCCGACCAGCGGAGAGGCGATCAACAAGAAGGCGGCGATGAGAATCGCCTTGTCACCGATCAGCGAGAAGTCCTCGTGGATCACCACGGCAGCTGCGATGCAGATCGAGCCCAGGATGGCCGGGGCACTGAAGTGGAGCCGGTCATAGACGCTGCCGAACACGAGCACCCCCAGGCACGAGATCAGAACGAGCGCTACCCCGAGCCAGAGGAACACGTTGACCGCCACGTGGCGCACGATCACCGGTGCCGCTCCCTCTCCAGGTAGCGCACGAAGGCGAGTGATCCCCCGATCGAGAGCGGCGCCAGCACGACCGCCAGGTCGACGAAAATCTGCCGGCTGAAGGCCACCGACAGCGTGACCAGGATCAGCACGGTGGCCGTGGCGGCCACGTTGAGCGCAGCCAGGGCGGCCGCGGCGTCCCGCCGTAAGCACGCCAGCGTGCAAAACCCGAGCCCGGCCACCATCGCGATCGACGCGGCGAGCCAGATATTCAACCGAGCTCCAGCGGGTCGAGCGGTCCCTCGGACCATACGAGCTCGTGCACGAGCAGCAGATTGTTTTCCGGGTCGATTCCGATCACATATCGGTTGGGTCCCAGCGAAGCCCCCCATTCGGTGAGGATTCGTCGCGCCACATCGGTCGGGGCCTCTCCGGTGGCCCGGTAGCGAGCAGCCCGGAAATGGCCCGGGGAGGGACAGCGGAGCAGCGCATGAGCAATCAGCGCCCAGGTCACTCGCGCGGTGTCGGTCACCAGAAGCCTGAACGAGCGGTGGACGTAGCGCAGCATGCCCGGGCGGAGGCTGGCGCGGTCTACACGCAGCGAGTGAACAACCGTGGATAGCGTGGCGAAGATCACCGCGCAGACCGCACCCGTGATCATGTTGGGGCTGTCGGTGGCGTCTACCAACAGCAGCCAGAGGGCGAAGAGGGCCACCGCCCTCAGCCCCGTCTGGGCCAGAGCCGAGCGCGTCATGATCGGGTGCCCTACCCGCCGCGTTATGGCGGCTAACCGCCGAGCGTGCGGTTGCGAACCGGACAGCCGGGTAACTCTGAAGCAATTAGGTGAAGGCAGCCTTGGAGGGAGGCGAGATGGACGAGGTTCAGCTACGACGCGAGCGCCGGACGACAAACGGCGACGCACGCTCCGCACCACGCCGTCAGCAGGCTGAAAGCACCGCCCGTGAAGCGCGGCGTCAGGCCGAACGTCAGGAAGCTGAACAGTCGGGCGTGGCCGGATGGGTGTCCAGTCGAGCCGGCGAGTGGACGCTCGACGAGCCTGACTGGGGCTTCTTCGAGACGCAGAAGTACTTCTGGAACCCGTTCATGGACTACTGGTTCCGGATGGATGTCGAGGGCTGGGAGCACCTGCCGCCGCCACCGGCGCTGTTCATCGGCATCCACTCCGGCGGCCCCTTCCCCTGGGACGCCTGGACGGTGGGCGTCCAGTGGTGGCGCCACTTCGGCCGCGAGCGACCGCTCCACGGCACAGCGCACGATGCGCTGATGGCCACCCCGGTCGTCGGCGCCTACTTCCGGCGCATGGGCTGCCTGCCCGCCCGGGCCGACAGCATTACCGCTGCCCTGGCTGCAGGACGCGACGTGGCGCTCTGGCCGGGCGGCGAGCGTGACTCGTTCCGGGCCTGGAGCCAACGGGATGAAGCGATCCTGGCCGGACGCAGCGGCTTCATCAAGCTCGCCATACGAACCGGCGTGCCGATCGTGCCGATCGCGACCGTGGGCGGCCCCGACGCGATGCCGGTGCTCGCGACGGGTCGCCGGCTGGCCAAGGCGTTCCAGCTTGACAAGGTGGCGCGGCTGAAGATGTTCCCGATCGCACTCCAGGCGCCCTGGGGCATCTCCCCCGCCCTCCTGCCCGAGGTGCCGCTACCGACGAAGATCCGCACCGCCTTCCAGGAGCCGATCGAAATCGACCCCGACCCCGAGCGCGCCGAGGACGACGACTACATCCAGGACCGCTACGACGTGGTCCAGGACAGCATCCAGGCGGGCATGGACACCCTCGCCCGCCGCCGCCGTTTGCCGTTGTTCGGATAGCGCGGCTCGCGACGGCGGCGAAGCGGCGATCCCGCCGAGGTGACTCGCGCGTAGCGCGGTCACATCGGCGGGAACGCTGCGGAGCTATGCCGCCTGCTGCCCCTCGTGTTTGCCCTCGGCAAACTCCTCCACGATCTTGGCGTTGAACGCCTCAAGGTCGTCGGGCTTGCGGCTGGAGACCAGGCCGTTGTCGACCACGACCTCCTCGTCCACCCACTCGGCGCCCGCGTTGCGCAGGTCGGTCTGGAGGGTCGGCCACGAGGTGATCTTGCGGCCCTTGACCACGTCGGCCTCGATCAGCGTCCAGGGGCCGTGGCAGATCACGCCCACCGGCTTGTGCTGCTCGAAGAAGCCGCGGATGAACTTGACTGCGTCCGCGTCGCCCCGCAGCTGGTCCGGGTTGGCCACGCCGCCGGGGAGGACAAGCCCGTCGTAGTTGGAGGCGTCGGCATCTGAGGCGGCGAGATCAGCCTCGATCGTCTCGCCCTTGTCGAAGTGGTTCCACATCTCGATCTCACCCTTCTTGAGCGAGACGATGTCCACATCGGCGCCGGCCTCACGGACCGCCGCCAGCGGCTCGGTCACCTCGACCTGCTCGGCGCCCTCGGTGAAAACAAATGCAATCTTCTTGCCTTTGAGCTCGTCTGCCATGTTCCAAACTCCTTCCGGTTCGGGTCAATCTTCTACGTCATGACTTGCCGGAACCAATGGCGCACAAACTCGTCGTAAGCTTCTGAGAGATGTTCGGTTTTCGTGACAAGTCCGCGCTGGTCGAGCCTGGCGACGCCCTCCCCGGCCGCGCCGAGGAGATGCCTGTGGTGGAGCGCCACGCCGTCCTGGGGACGCCGATCACGCCGCCGTTTCCAGACGGCTTTGAGCATCTCGTGCTGGGAATGGGATGCTTCTGGGGCGCCGAGCGAATCTTCTGGGAGGCCCCCGGGGTCTACACGACGGCGGTGGGATACGCCGGAGGCTTCACTCCGAATCCCACTTACGAGGAGGTGTGCTCCGGGCGGACGGGTCATGCCGAGGTGGTGCTGGTCGTCTTTGACCCGGTCAAGACGACCGACGAGGAGATGCTGCGGCTGTTCTGGGAGAACCACGACCCGACCCAGGGCATGCGCCAGGGCAACGACGTGGGAACGCAGTACCGCTCGGCGATCTTCTGGACGAGTGAGCGCCAACGCGAGCTCGCGGAGGCGTCACGCCGCGCCTATGCCGAGCGCCTGCGCGCCGCCGGCTACGCCGAGGTCACGACAGAGATCGCCGAGGCAGGCCCCTTCTACTACGCCGAGGACTACCACCAGCAGTACCTGGCCAAGAACCCGTGGGGATACTGCGGGATCGGCGGGACCGGCGTGAGTTGTCCGGTCGGAATTGCCGCCGCCACCGGCGGCGCGCCGGACACGGCCTAGTCCGGGCTCAGCCTCCGGCCACGGCGGGCAGGATCGTCACCTCGTCGCCGTCGGAGACGCTGGTCTCCAAGCCATCGAGGAAGCGAATGTCCTCGCCGCCCACGTACACGTTGACGAAGCGCCGCAGCCCTCCGTCCTCGGCGATCCGGCTCCGCAGCTCGCCGTAGCGCTCATACAGCGAGTCGAGCACCTCGCCGACCGTCGCGCCGTCGACCTCGGCCGAGGTTTCCCCGTCGGTCGCGGCGCGCAGCTGCGTAGGGATCTTCACCGTGACAGCCATCGCCGTGGCAGTGTAATCAAGCCCGCGGCCGGGTCACCCGGGCGCCTTCACCCCGGTTCATACGGTCGCCGCCACCCGCTCCGCGGCCGCCTCGAACGAGGTGAGGCTGGGCTCGATCTCCCACGCCTCGAAGGTGCCGCGGGCGCAGTCGAGGGTCTTGAGGCCCTCGCCGGTGATGTAGGCGACGACCCGCTCGCCGGGATCGATCTCGCCGCGCTCGGCCAGCTTCGTGAGGACGGCGATGGTCACGCCGCCCGCCGCCTCGGTGAAGATTCCCGTCGTCTCGGCCAACAGCTTGATTCCGGCCCGGATCTCCTCGTCTGACACCGACTCGACCGATCCACCCGTCCGCCGTGCCAGGTCGAGGGCGTAGGGACCGTCGGCGGGATTGCCGATGGCCAACGACTTGGCGATCGTGTCGGGCTTCACCGGGCGGCAGAAATCAGACTCGTCCCGGAAGGCGCTGGCCACCGGGGAGCACCCCTCGGCCTGGGAGCCGTGGAAAGTCGGGAGCTCGCCCTCGATCAGCCCCACCTCGAGCCACTCCTCGAACCCCCGGGCGATCCGGGTGAAGAGTGAGCCTGAGGCGACCGGGCAGACGATTCGGTCCGGAAGCTCGAAGCCGAGCTGCTCGGCCGTCTCAAAGGCCAGCGTTCGCGAGCCCTCGGCGTAATACGGACGCAGGTTGATGTTGACAAACGCCCATTCGTGCTCGCCACTGAGCTCGGTGCAGAGCCGGTTGACGTCGTCGTAGTTGCCGTTCACCGTGACCAGGTTGGTCCCGTAGACCCCCGTGGCGAGCAGCTTCTGCTCCTCCAGATCCGCGGGCACGAACACGTATGACTCCAGTCCGGCCGCGGCCGCGTGGGCGGCGACGGAGTTGGCCAAGTTCCCGGTTGAGGCGCAGGCGACGGTCTCAAAGCCGAGCTCACGCGCGCGGGCCAAGGCGACCGAGACGACGCGATCCTTGAACGAGTGCGTCGGGTTGGCGGCGTCGTTCTTGATCCACACCTCTTCCAGCCCGAGCCGCTTAGCCAGACGGTCGACCTTGAGCAGGGGCGTGAAGCCCGCGGGCAGAAGACCACTGCGCGGCATCTGGACGGGCAGGAAGTCGCTGTAGCGCCACAGCGAGTGGGGTCCCGCCTGGATCCGGCGACGTAGCTCGCCGGGGTCAGCTCCGGCGCGCGACGCATAGCGGACCTCGAGCGGTCCGAAGCAGCGCTCGCAGGCGTAGCTCGCGTCGAGCGGGTACTCGGTCCGGCATTCCTTGCAAGTCAGAGACACTGGCGGCATATGAAAAAACCTCCGCCGGGGTCAGTGGTCGGAGGTCTTCAGGTGAAACCGCCCTTTCCACATCTCCCAGGCTTGTCGATTGGAGCCTGATGGAATTGGCACCTTTCCCTTTCGGGAGGTTGCCGGGGTTTCGTAGGGCCATATCCCTCCACCCCTCTGGATGCGTGCTGCTATGTGGGCCGGAGTATACCCATGGGCGTAGCCGTGTAACGCGGGTCCGCGGCCTGAGCGCGTAACGAGACGAGGGCGCCGGTGTTCAGGAGCCAACATGGCTGCGGGGACGACCGACCCACTCGCGCGCCTGGAGTCGGCGCTCAGGGCGGGCTCTGACGCGCCCCGGCGCCAGATGCTGGTCATCGTCAATCCCTACGCGTCGACGGTGTCCGAGCGTCTCAAGCACCTGGTCGTCTACGCCCTGCGCGGCTCCTATCGGGTCAAGGCGGTGGAGACGGAGTCACGTGACCACGCCACCCAGCTGTGCCGCGAGGCCGCCAGCGAGGGCTACGACGTGGTTGTCGCCTTTGGCGGCGACGGAACCGTCAACGAGGCCGCCAACGGGCTCGTCGGGTCCGACACCCCATTGACCTGTCTGCCCGGCGGCCGGGCCAACGTGTACTGCCGGATGCTCGGCATCCCGGTCGACCTGGTCGACGCGACCGAGCAGCTGCTGCGAATGGCCGACGACTGGCGGCCGCGCCGGGTCGACATCGGCTACGCCGGCGAGCGCAAGTTCCTCTTCTCGGCGGGCGTCGGTCTCGACGCCAGCGTGGTCGAGGTCGTGGACGCCCACCCGCGCCTGAAGCAGCGACTCGGCGAGTGGTACTACGCCGAAACCGCCGTCCGGACCTTCAATCGCCACTACCTGCTTCACCCGCCGCGCCTCGAGGCGACGCTCGGTGAAGCGCGGGTCGGGGGAGTCACGATGATCGTGCAAAACGCCACCCCGTACACCTACTTCGGCAATCGCCCGGTGGAGATCGCCGAAGGTGCCACGCTTGACAGCGGTGATCTCTCCGGAGTCGTGCTCCGGCGCGCCAGCCCCATCGACATCCCGACGCTCCTCTGGCGCGGGCTGGCCCGGCGCCCTCACTTCGCCCGCCACCGGCAGGTGCACGGGTTCACCGGTCTGGAGCGCGTCAACGTCTCCTCCGTCGACGAACGGCTGCTGCCCCTCCAGGTGGACGGCGACTACATCGGGGAGGTGCAGACGGCGGAGTTCGGCGTCCTGCCCCAGGGCTTGCTGGTTCTCCCCTAGTCGCCCATTCGTCCGTGCGGCGCCGAAACGACCGCCTCCGGCACTAGCGTTGCCGCATGGTTCGACGGCTGATCCTGCTCCTCGTCATCGGCGCGGGCGTCGCCATCCCAGCGCTCGTCTCCGCCCATCCCCTTCCCGGCGCGCCGCGCTGTCCGATCTTTCCCGCCGACAATCCGTGGAACCAGCGAGTGGACCATCTGCCCGTGGCTCGGAATTCGGCGGCCCTGATCGCCAGCATCGGGCTTGACAGTCCCGTCCATCCGGACTTCGGGACGGTGTGGGACGGCGCCCCGAACGGAATCCCGTTCGAGGTCGTCTCCAACCGCACCCGGCGTGTCCCGGTCCACTTCCAGTACGCCGCCGAGTCCGATCGAGGGCCGTACCCGCTTCCCCCCAACGTGCCCATCGAGGGAGGACCGCACTCGACGGGTGACCGCCACGTGATCGTGGTCGACCGCGACACGTGCACCGACTACGAGCTCTTCGCCGCCTATCCGCACAATCACGGCGCCTACTGGACCGCCGGCTCGGGCGCCGTCTTCAACCTCCGCTCCGATCATCTCCGGCCCGCCGGCTGGACGTCGGCCGACGCCGCTGGGCTGCCCATCCTGGCCGGCCTGGCCCGCTACGACGAGGTCGCACGCGGCTCGATCAACCACGCGCTGCGCTTCACGGCACCCTGCACGGCGCCTGCCTACGTGTACCCGGCGCGCCACGAGGCGTCGACCTGCCACGGCTTCTATCCCCCGATGGGGCTCCGCGTCCGCCTCAAGGCCAGCGTCGACATCTCAGATCTGCCCTACCAGGCGCGCGTCGTGGCCGAGGCGCTCAAGCGCTACGGGATGATCCTGGCCGACAACGGGTCGCCGTGGTACATCTCGGGGGCTCCCAATCCGCGCTGGAACAACGACGCCCTGCACCAGCTGAATCGGCTCACAGGCCAGGACTTCGAGGTCGTGGACACGAGCTCGTTGCCGCACCCAGGCCGGTAGGTCTCACACCGGGGGGGTGGTTTTTGGCTCGCCGAGGCTCATACGGAGGTGAGTCGCTCCTTCCCACGTCCGGCCGTCGTCCTCGCCGAGGCCGACCGTCGCATGCTGTGGTTTCTGGCCGAGCACCGGATGGTGGCCGACCGCCAGATCGCGGTCTTGCTCGATCGCCCGGTCAGGTCCCTGGACGCGCGCCTCAAACGGCTCAAGGAGGCGGGGCACTTGGCCCGGTTTGTGGGCTGGGGCAACGCCCGATGTTGCCGGATCCTGAAACCGGGCCTGAGCGCCGTGGGCAGCGAACTGAGCCCGCCGAAGGAGTCTTCGGACGGGTTTCGCCACGACGTCGGTGTGGCCTGGCTCTGGCTCGCCGCCCACCGGGGCAGCTTCGGTCCCCTGGCTGAGGTGATCGGCGAGCGTCGCCTGCGCTCCGAAGACATGGTGGCGCCTGACCGTCCCTGCTCGGTCCGCCTCGGCGGCTACGACGGCTTCGGAAAACTGAAGCGCCACTACCCCGACCTCCTGCTCGTCGATCCCCAGGGCCGGCGCGTGGCACTTGAGCTCGAGCTGAGCAGCAAAGAGGTGCCGCGCCGTGACACGATCCTGGCCGGCTACGGCGCCGACCGCCGGCTCGAGGGCGTCGTCTACTTCGTCGAGGACAGTCGCGAGGGGAGGGGGATCGGCCGCTGCCTTCGCGCCTCCGCCGCCAACATGGGCGTGGCCGATCGCGTCCACATCCGGACTCTGCCGCCGATCCAGCTCGAGGACGGTCGCCTCCGGGAGATCGTCCCGATGAGGCGCGCTCGGCACGGTGCGGCGAGCCGGAGCCGCGGGACGGAGGCGGCGCGATGAGACTCCTGCGCTCGCCGCGGCTGATGCTGATCCTGTTCGTGGTGCTGCTGGCCGCGCCCGCCTGGGTGACGACGGCCGTGCTCGGAGCCGCGGCCGTCGCGGCGGCGGTCAGGGGGCTGCGCGGCCTGGCGGCGCGGGAGCGCAGCCGGCGCCCAGTCCCCGGCCAGGAGGTCCTTCTCGGCACTGCCGGCGGCGGCCGGCGGATCAGCCTCGATGAGCGTGAGCTATCCGCGCACGGGCTCATCCTCGGCGCCAGCGGCTCGGGCAAGACCACAGCGCTCCTGACCATCCTTGAGCAGCAGATTCGCCGCGGCCTGCCGGTGGTGGCCATCGACCTCAAGGGCTCCCCCACCTTCACCGCCCAGCTGGCTCAGGCGGCGGCCGCGGCGGGGCGCCCGTTCAAGCTCTGGACGCCGGACGGACCGGGGTTCTGGAACCCCCTCCAGCACGGGAACGCAACCGAGGGCAAGGACAAGCTGATCGCGAGCGAGCACTTCAGCGAACCCCACTACCAGCGAGCCGCCGAGCGCTACGTCCAGATGCTGCTGCGCGTGCTCGGGCACCTGCATCCGGGGACGCCGGCGACCCTGGACGAGGTGGTGGGCCTGATGGATCCCAAGCGGCTGCCCGGTCTTCTGCGCCAGCTCCCCCAGGACCTGGCGGACCGGGTGCAGGACTACCGCCAGGGCCTGACGTCCGATCAGCTGAGCGCGATCCGCGGACTCCAGACGCGGCTCGCGGTGATCACCGAATCGGCGGCGGGTGGATATCTGAAGCCTCACGGAGCCGAGACGGTCGACCTCAGGGCGGCGCTGGAGGGACCCGAGGTGGTGCTGTTCAGCCTCAACTCGAGCCGGTACGGCAAGTTCGCCGCCCAGCTGGGAACGCTCGTGGTCCAGGATCTGATCTCCGCCAGCGGGCAGCGGCTGGAGGCCCAGCGCAGTGGCGACGCCCCCGGGCTCGCCGTGGTGGCGATCGACGAGTTCTCGGCCATCGGAGGCGAGCATGTGGTGGCGCTGTTCGCCCGCGGCCGTGAGGCAGGAATCGGCGTGCTCGTCGCCACCCAGGAGATGGCCGACCTGGCTCACGCCGGGCGGGGCGTGCGCGATCAGGTCGTCGGAAGCACCGCGTTCAAGCTGATCCTGCGCCAGGAGGTGCCCGACTCGGCCCGAATGGTGGCCGAACTCGCCGGCACTGAACGCGTGTGGGAGGAGACACGCCAGATCGGCGGCGGGGTGATCTTCCCCGGAGCGGCCGGACGCGGCACCCGCCGCCAGGTCGAGCGCTTCATCATCGATCCGAACCAGGTCAAGACGCTCAGGACCGGCGAGGCCGTCCTCATCTCGAGGCTGGGCAACAGGCCACCCCAGGTGATATGGGTGACACCGATGGCGAGCGCCGCGCCGCAGCCGAAGCCCGCGGCAGACGACCGTGATCGAGCGGGCCCGACTGTGGCGCCGCCACCACGCCCGCACGGTCGCGGAGCGGATGTCCGTCCCGAAAGCGCTCGCGCGAAGCGCGCCGCGCTTTCGGGACGGACTCCGCGCAGCCGCTATCCCGACCCGGGCGTGACCCGGTAGGCGTCGAACACGGCGTCGATGTTGCGCAGGCGGTTGATCGTCTGGTCGAGCACGCGGGTGTCTCCGACCTCGACCACGAACCGGTTCTTGACCATCGGGTGGTTGACCGTGCACCGGGCCTCGAGGATGTTGATCCCGGCCTCGGCGAAGGTGCGGGACATGTCCTCGAGCAGGCGGTGGCGGTCCCAGCCGTCGACCTCGATCTCGACCCGGAACGCGGTGTCGGCGTCCCCGTCCCATCTCACCGGCGTGAAGCGCTCCGGGTCGCGCTTGAGGACGGCGACATTGGGACAGTCCTCGCGGTGGATGGTGATCCCCCGGCCCAGCGAGATGTAGCCGACGATCGGGTCGCCGGGAACCGGCCGGCAGCACTTGCCCAGGCGGAGCATGACCTCATCGATCCCCTCCACCGAGATCCCGTAGCGCGACGAGGAGGTCGTGGGCCGGCTGCGGCGCCGCCGGGTCTGGAGCAGGTCGTCGGCCGCGGTCGGCTCAGACTCCGCCGCCTCGCCCTGCTTCAGGCGCTGGAGCACCTTGTTGACCACTACCTTGGGCGAGATCTTGGCGCCGCCGAGCGCGATGTAGAAGTCATCCGCCTTGCGAAAGCCGACCTCACGGATGACGTCCGCGAGCAGCGAGGAGCCAACGATCTTCTGCGCCGGCAGCCCCTGGCGCTTCAGGTGCTCCTGCAGGAGCTCGCGCCCGGCATGCTCGGTGTCCTTGCGCGACTCGGCCTTGAACCAGGCCTTGATCTTGTTGCGCGCCCGCGTCGTCTTGACCAGGGCCAGCCAGTCCCGGGAAGGTCCGCGTTCGCGCTTGGACGTCAGAACCTCGACGATGTCGCCGCTGCGCAGCTGGTAGGAGAGCGGAACGATCTTGCCGTTGACCTTGGCGCCGACGCAGCGGTGGCCAACGTCGGTGTGAATCTCGTAGGCAAAGTCCAGCGGGGTGGCACCCGCGGCCAGCGACTTCACCTCGCCCTTGGGCGTGAACACGAACACCTCGTCCTCGAACAGGTCGACCTTGAGCGTCTCCATGAACTCGCGCGGGTCGGCCTCGTCCTGCTGCCAGTCGAGCAGCGAGCGCAACCACTTGAGCTTGCCGTCCTCGTCGGCGGCGGACGCCGCTCCGCGGCGGGCGGCCGGGCTCTCCTTGTACATCCAGTGGGCGGCGACACCGAACTCGGCGAGGTCGTGCATCTCCCGGGTCCGGATCTGGATCTCCAGCGGCCTCCCTTCGGGCCCGATCACCGTCGTGTGCAGCGACTGGTACATGTTCGCCTTGGGCATGGCGATGAAGTCCTTGAAGCGGCCGGGCAGCGGCTTCCACAGCGAGTGGATGACGCCGACAGCGCCGTAGCAGTCCTTGACCCCGGAGACGATGACCCGCATCGCGGTCAGGTCGTAGATCTCGTTGAACTCTCGCCCCTTCTTGGTCATCTTCGAGTAGATCGAGTAGAAGTGCTTGGCCCGGCCTGAGATCTCGGCGTCGATCCCGAGCTCCTGGAGCTCCTGGTGCAGGTAGGTCCCGGCCTCGGATACGTAGCGCTCGCGCTCGGCCCGCTGCTGGGCCACGAGCCCCTTGATTTCGTTGTACTTGCGCGGATGCAGGGCCTGGAAGCTCAGGTCCTCGAGCTCCCACTTGATGGCGTGGATACCAAGGCGGTGGGCGATCGGGGCGTAGATGTCGAGCGTCTCCCGCGCCTTCTCGATCTGCTTCTGCTTGGCCAGCGCGCCGATCGTGCGCATGTTGTGCAGACGATCGGCGAGCTTGATCAGGATGACGCGGATATCCGTCGCCATCGCGACCATCATCTTGCGGTAGTTCTCCGCCTGGGCCTCGTCCCGGGACTGGAACGTCAGGCCGGTGAGCTTGGTCACCCCGTCGACCAGCCCGGCGATCTCCTCGCCGAAGGCGCCCTTCACCTCCTCGAGCGACGCCGAGGTGTCCTCGACCGTGTCGTGCAGCAGCGCGGCGCACAGCGTCTCGGTGTCGAGGCGCATCCCGGCGCAGATCTTGGCCACGCCAACCGGATGAATGATGAAGTCCTCGCCGGACTTGCGGAGCTGATCGGCGTGGTGAGCGCAGGCGTAGACGAACGCCTCCTCGACCCGCCCTCGATCTATCGCCACCGCACGCTGATCGGCATGCTCCTCGATGATGGCGAAGAGATCTCCGAGCAGGCGGCGCTCGACCTCGGTGAGCTCGGCCCGGGCAACCGCCGTGGGGGTGGCCGACGGTTCCAGCTGATCGACCGGCGCCCGGGTGGCAGGCACGAGCGTCAGCGCAGCGGCACTATCGCCGGGAGGACCGCCCTTCGGCCCCGCGCCGTCCTTGGCCGCGCCGCTCTTGCCGTCAGCCGGCGCGCCGTCACCCGGCGCCTTGCCTTGAGTCCGGCTCAGCCGCTTGGTCGGGGGTTTGCGCTGCTCTGTAGAAATCGTCGTCCGTCCTCGTATCGCTTCGCATAGGCCCTGTAGGAGGGCGAGCGATCCAGCGCCGTGGGCTGGGCGCTCGCGACCGCCAGGGCCAGCAGTTCCGAATCGAGGCTGACGAGCCCCAGCTCCGCGAGCACCTTGATCATTCGTGCCGCCAGGCGGGCCGGGCGGCCATGCAGACCTTCGCCGCGAAGCAGGTGCTCGAGCTCCTCACCGGCCACCCTCCCCCGGACCCTGAGGGCCCGGTAGAGAGCCACGAGCGAAGTCCGAAGTCCGTACTCCAGCTCGTGCATCTGCTGAGCAAAGCGTAGCTCAGCCTCCCCCCAAGCCAGGTGGGTAAAGCCGTCGCCGCGGTCGAGCAGGGCGGCGTGGCTGGCACACCCAGGAGGATCGAGCGCGACCAGGTGCGCGTAACCGTGGACGGCGGCCGGCGTCTGTTCCAGAGCGTGATAGGAGATCAGGCTGTAGCCGCCGAGGCGGCCGGCCAGGCCGTCGTAGCGACGGGCGACGTCGGCGCACACGGCAAGCGCGGGCCCACCCGCCGAGACCGCGTCGCTGAGCACGGCGAGGGGGCTCTCCCCCCGGCGGTCGAGCCGCTGGCGGGTGCCAACGACGCCGTCGCCCGGATCTGAGGTGTCTCGCTGGAGCTCCTTAAGGACCCCGGCCAGGTAATCCGACGGTTCCCCCAGCACCTGGATCGGCGCCGGTTGGCACGGCCAGGCGGAGCGCAACACGAGCCTCGGCTCGACCGTTCCCTTCCAGCAGTTGCGCTCCAGGCGGAAGCTGGCGTCGACCGGCTCCTTGGGGCCAGCCGGCAGACGCCCGTCACACCCGAAGGCGACCGCGGGGGTGCGGGTCCCGCCAGCGCTCACCGTGAAGCGAGCATGGCGGCCCTCCCCCATCGGGCGCGCATCGGCAAACCGAGCCCCGGGGACGAGCAGCCGGGGGCGGGCGTTCCCCATCCCGCTGGGCTCGAGACGCTCCAGCTCTTCGGCCAGCTCGAGTCCGAGTTGCGAGCCGGAGACGATTGCGTCGACCCGCTCGACCGGGATGAGCATCTCCGGCGTCAGCGTCGCTTCGGCGTAGTCCTCGAACGCGGCCCGGAAGGCCTCCAGCTGCCCCCGCCCGAGGCTCAGGCCGGCCGCGGCGCGATGACCGCCGTAGCGATCCAGCTGAGCCGCACACGTGTGAAGGGCGCTCAGGAGATCGAACCCGGGGATGCTCCGCCCCGATCCTTGGCAGCCCTCGACGTCCGGGTCCTCGGGGACGGCGATCAACACCGTCGGGCGGTGGAAGCGCTCGGCGATACGCGAGGCGACGATGCCGATCACTCCGGGATGCCAGCCCATGCCCGCGAGCACATAGCCGGGGCGCTCGCCGAGCTCGCCGACCTGGGCCTCGGCCTCCCACAGGATCCGCTGCTCGACGGCTCGTCGCTCGGCGTTGACCAGGTCCAGCTCCCCGGCGATCTCGCTCGCCCGCCGCGGGTCCTCGGTCAGCAGCAGTTCAATGCCCGCGTCGGCTCGGCGGAGCCGGCCCGCGGCGTTGATCCGCGGCGCGAGCCGAAACCCGAGGGTCTGGGCATCGAGCGCACTCGGGTCACACCCCGAGACCTCGATCAAAGCCCGCAGGCCCGGTTTGGCCGTCCGAGCGAGCGCCACCAGGCCCTCGCGGACGAGGCGCCGGTTCTCGCCCCGGAGCGGCATCAGGTCGGCCACCGTGGCCAGCGCTACCAGCTCGAGGTCGGCGGCCACTGTGTCGGCGCCGAGCGCCTCGGCTAGCTTGTGAGCCACGGCGGTTCCGCAGAGCTCGCCGCCCGGATACCCACACAGCCCAGGGTGAACGATGGCGCAGTCCGGGAGCGCACCGTCGGGACGCGCCTGGTGGTGGTCGGTGACCACGACCTCCAGGCCCAGCTCGACGGCCGCCGCCACCTCGTCGACGGCGGTGATCGCGCAGTCGGCGGTGAGGATCATGCGCGTCCCGCGTGCCGCCAGGCGCTGGACGGTCGCGAGCGAGAGGCCATAGCCGTCCGCGATCCGATCGGGAACGAACCAATCGGCGTCGGCGCCCAGCGAGCGCAGCGCGCGCACCAGCACAGCGGTGGCGCACACGCCGTCGACGTCATAGTCGCCGTGGATGGTGATCCGGCCGCCGTCTGCGATCCGGCGCTGGATGAGGCCGACGGCGCGCTCGATTCCGGTGAACGCCGCGGGTGGGTATTGCTCGGCGGCATTTAGGAAGTCCCGCGCCGCAGCGACCTCACTTAGCCCCCGGCGAACGAGGACCTGGGCCAGGACGTGTCCGATGCCGAGCTCACGCTCGAGCGCCAAGGCGGCTTCGAGCTCATAAGGCGGGATCTGGAGCCGGGGTGACGGCGGCGGAGCCGGGGCTGGCGCCGAGGCGTCCTCCACCACCCGGAGCGGCGCGCGCGCCTGGGAGGTGAGCGTCTCGGTAGCCAGGGCTGGCTCGGCCATGCGGGCGCAGAGTAAGCGCCGGCCCCGACAGATCGACGGATTTTGTGCAAGCCGTTACAAAGGCTTGCCGCAGATGTGACCCGCGGGCTACGCCAGGGCCGCCGCAGCGCGTTCGCGGCGCACGCCCACGAGGTAGATCAGGCCCATGCCGATGAGCGCGCCGGGGATCGCCTCAAGCGCGGTGTACAGGTGGGTCGTATGCCGGCCGGGGATGTCGAACCCGTTGACGATCAGGCCGAACAGAACCGCGCCAACCAGCGAGCCGATCAGCGAGCCGACGATCCCGCCCCACGAGCGGTCGGGCAGCCAGATCGTGAAGTGCCACAGGGCGAGCCCCATCATGACCCACGCGAGCATTCCCATTAGCGGCGCCGTCCGTGTCGGTTGCGGGAGCGCGATTTGGTCGCGCGCTTGGGCTTCGGCGTGGGCGCCACGCCTTCGTTCTCAGCGACATCGGGGGCATGGGCGTGGTCCCCGTCGGACGGTGCCTGGCCGCCATTGGGCGGCGCCTGGGCGTCGGCGGGGAGCGCCTGACCGTCGGGCTTGGCGGCACGGGCCGGCGGGGCCTTGGGCCGCGGCTTGGGCTGAGGTGCCGTGGCCGGAGCCGGACGCTCGCGGCCCTGGGAGAGCCTTCGCGTCAGGGTCGAGGCTCCACGTCCGACCGGCGCGGGCTCGTCCTGGATGTCGCGCTTCATCTCCTCGAACTCGGCCGATGAGACGTTGTCGGGCTCGGGCTCGGTGAGACGGCCGGCACGGCGCCGGCGGACCGTGGGCTCCACGTCGGCCGCGGCCTCCGCGTAGGCGGGAACGTGCCCCAGCTCTGACTCCAGGCGCCGGCGCCGGGCTCGGTACTGAGGCTCGCGCTCCTTCCAGTGCGTCAGCACCGGCGAGGCGATGAAGATCGACGAGTAGGCGCCGGAGGCCACCCCGATGAGCAACGCGAAGGCGAAGTCCTGAAGCTCCGAGGAGCCGGCCACGCCGCCGAAGGCGAGCAGCGCGACGATCGGCATCAGGGTGCAGAACGTGGTCGCCAAGGATCGCGTCAGCACCTCGGACATGGAGCGGTTGACGATCTGTGAGAAGGCGGCCCGCGGCATGCGCGGGATGTTCTCGCGCACCCGGTCGAACACGATGATCGTGTCGTAGAGCGAGTAGCCCAAGATGGTCAGCAGCGCGGCCACGGTCGCTGTCGTCACCTCCCGGCCAGTCAGGGCGTAGACACCGCTCGTGATCAAGAGATCGTGCATCAGCGCGATCAGGACCGGCACGGCGAACTTCCATTCGAAGCGCAGCGCCACGTAGGCCGAGATCACGACCAGTGAGGCAATGATGGCCAGGATCGCGCTGTCGGTGACCGTCTTGCCGAAGGTCGGGCCGACCGACTGCGGGTTCCACCCGTTCGCCGTGATCCCGTAGCGGGCGCGAAGCGCATCCTCAACTCTGTTCAGCCCCGCCGGCTGGAGCTTTTTGGACGAGATCTGAAAGACGTTGGCGCCGAGACCCCGGTTGGTGACCCTCTGAACGGTGGCACCCGAGGCCCCCACGGAGGTGACCACGGAGCTGACCTGGGGCTGGGTGGCGCTGCGCTCCAGGGCGACCGTGACGCGGGTGCCCGAGGTGAAGTCGATGCCCAGGTTGAGGCCCCGGCCCGCCACCGCCAGGGCCCCGATCAACAGGATGACCCCGGACAGGGTGAAGAAGTACCGGCTCGCCCCCATGAAGTCGTAGCGCCATACGTGCTTCTTGCCGCCGGCGCCGAGGGCGGAGGGGTGGGAAATCGCGCGCGAGGATCCCATCGTCGAGAGAATCGCCTGGGTCAGCATCACGGCCGTGAACAGGGACACCGCGGTGCCGATGCCCAGCGTAAGAGCGAAGCCCTTGACGTCGGAGGTAGCGAGGACGAAGAGGATGAACGCGGTCATGATCGTGACCACGTTGGCGTCGATGATCGCCGACAGGCCCTTGCGATAGCCGGTGAGGATCCCCTGGCGAATTGAGCGCCCGGCGCGGATCTCCTCTTTGACGCGCTCGAAGATGACGACGTTGGCGTCGGCAGCCACGCCGATGGTCAGGATCAAACCCGCGATCCCGGGCAACGTCAGGACGACGGGAATCAGCTTGATCAGGGCGAAGAAGTAGAGCGCGTAGACGAGCAGGCCCGCGGTGGCGATCACCCCGAGCACGCGGTAGTAGGCGATCAGGAAAATCACCACGGCGAGCAGCCCGATCAGGCCCGCGAGCTCGCCCTTGTGCAGGGCCTGCTTGCCCAGGGTGGCGGAGACCTGGGAGACCGAGATGAGCTTGAGCTTGATCGGCAGCGCGCCGAGCCGGAGCTGCTGAGCCAGGTTCTGGGCGGAGCTGATGGTGAAGCCGCCGGTGATGTCAGCGCCGTTCCCGCCCGAGATCCCATCCGGATAGGTCTTGAAGTCGATCGAGGGAACCGTGATCAGCTGGGTTCCCAGCGCGACGGCGAAGTGCTGATCCAACGTCTGGCCGAGGCCGCTGACCAGGTCGCCACGGCGGGCGATCTGCGCCGTCACGGTCTGGAACGCATTCCCGCCCTTTCCGGTGAAACCGAACTGCACATCGGGCTGGCCTCCAGGGTCCGTCGACTGCTGCGGATTGGTGATGTCGTTGCCGAACAGCGCCACGTTGTCGCGGAGCACGAAGTACTGACCCAACGGACTGCTCCAGGCCAGCTCATGGTTGAAGCCGCCGCTGGGCACGGCCTGGAGGACGACCCAACCCTGGGGCACCGTCACCGTCTGGACACCCGACATGCCCAGACTCACGTTCGTCGGTAGGTCGGCCGCGAGATCCTGGACGTTGTCCTCCGGCCCGGCCAGATAGCAGTACTGACCGATCACCTCCGTCGTGTGGTAACGACGCGCGGCCCGGGCACAGGCGGTGCTCTTGGGCGCACCGAAGGCGAAGTACTCAGGCCCGAGCCTGGCCAGGCTGTTCGAGGTCGGCTCCCGGGGCTGCTTGGCCGCCAGCTTCACCGCGGTGTACAGCGGCAGGCTCCCCGCTCCGGACGAGCCCGGACCAAGTGACCCGCCCCCCTGGCTGATGCTGAGGGCGGTCGGATCCTGCGTCGCCAGCTGACTGGCGACCGATTTTCCGTTGGGCGTGATCGCGTTGCGCTCCCAGTCATAGAACTGGAGGCGGTCCGTGGTTCCGACCAGCTTTTCCGCCCGCGCCGTGTTCTGGACGTCCGGGAGTCCGACCGAGATCTGGTCGGTTCCCTGGGTCGAGATCTCCGGCTCGGAGACGCCGAGCTGATTGACCCGCTGGTTCATCGTGTCGACGGCGCGCTGAAGCGCCGCCTGGGTGACGGTCCGCGTCTGGGCCGTCGGCTGGCCCTGGTAGACGAGCTGGACCCCGCCCTTCAAGTCCAGGCCGAGGAACGTCTTGTTGACGGCGATCGCGAGGATCGAACCGCCAATCAGGACCAGAACGAGGAGGAGGATGAAGACGTTGCGCTGACGATCAGTCATCGCTTGCGCCGCATGCTAGAGCCTGAACTGGAAATCATCGCCCCTGCGACAGGTCGGCTCAGCGTCCGTTGGACGGCGTGAGCACGACGAGGACCCCACCCTCGTCATCGTCGTAGGCGGGGAAGATGTCCGCCACCGCCCTCGCGGGCTCGCCTCCGTTGGCCTTGACCTCGACCGGCTTGCCCTGCACGCGGACCTCCCACTCGAGCGCCGTCTGGACGTGATCGGTGCCGTCCTCGAAGGACAGGCCGAGAACGCCACCGATCGGCTGCCCGATTGCCTTCTCGGTGGTCAGCCCGGTGAGCTCGAAGGAGCCCTTGCCGCAGTCCACGATCCGGCCCCCGCCGTCGCAGGCGAAGAAGGCCGCGTTGGGCGCCGGGTAATAGTCGTCCAGAAGCTCGAACAGGTAGGCGAATCCGCACTGGTCGCACCCCCGGACCTCCCCGGGGCGGAAGGCAACGCCGCGCTCGGTGGCCATCGAACGATGCCCGCAGTGGGGGCAGATGAAGTAGTGCTCGCGGCTCATCGTCGGTCCAGGATAGCCGTGGCTAGGCCCCCTCTTACGGGACTCATAAGCGAGCTTAAACGAGCCTCAACGGGCCCGGGGCAGCGAGCTTAAGGTGCTCGAACGCCCGTTTCGTGGCCGCCCGCCCACGCGGCGTCCGCTCGATGAGACCCCGCTGCAGCAGGTAGGGCTCGTACACGTCCTCGATCGTGTCCTGCTCCTCGCCGACGGCCACGGCGAGCGTCGAGAGCCCGACCGGACCGCCGCCGAACTTCTCACAGATGGTGCGCAGGATCTCGCGATCCAGTCGGTCCAGGCCCTCGTGGTCGACCTCGAGGAGGTCAAGGGCAGCGGCGGCGACCGGGGCTGTGATCGCCCCGTCCCCTCGCACCTGAGCGAAGTCACGCACCCGCTTGAGGAGGCGGTTGGCTACCCGCGGGGTGCCTCGGCTGCGGTCGGCCACGGCCACCGCGCCGCCATCGTCAATCTCGACCATAAGCAGGCGAGCCGACCGTCTGACAATCCGGGCCAAATCCTCGGTGTCGTAGTGGTCGAGGCGGTGCTGGATGCCGAACCGGTCCCGCAAGGGCGTCGTGAGCAGCCCGGCGCGGGTGGTGGCGCCGATCAGGGTGAACGGCGGGAGCTCGAGCGTGACCACGCGGGCCCCGGCCCCCTGCCCGACCGTGATCGGGAGCGAACCGTCCTCCATGGCGGGATAGAAGGTCTCCTCCAGCGCCCGGGGCAGCCGGTGGATCTCGTCCACGAAGAACACGGCGCGCGGCTCCAGCGCGGTCAGGAAGGCGGCCACGTCGCCCTTGCGCTCGAGCGCCGGCCCCGCCGTCTGCACGAACTGGACGCCAAGCTCGGCGGCGACGATCTGGGCCAGCGAGGTCTTGCCCAGGCCGGGCGGCCCGGCCAGGAGCACGTGGTCCATCGCCTCCTCGCGGTTCGCGGCGGCGGCGATCGACACCGCGAGCTGGTCCTTGACCGCCTCCTGGCCGACGAAGTCCTCGAGGCGCCGCGGGCGCAGCGAGCGGTCGAGGTCGTCCTCGGGAAGCTCCACCGGATCCTGGATGCGGGAGTTCATCGCCGCGCCATCCGCAGAGCATCGGAAATCAGATCCTCGGCCCGCTCACCCGAGGCCCGGCCGAGCATCTCCTCGGCCTCCTGAGGGCTGTAGCCGAGCTCGACCAGTCCATCGCGGGCCAGGAGGTGCGGATCGTCGCCCCGGCTGATCGAGATCGCTCCCTCCGGCGGCGTGGCGCCGACCTTCTCGCGCAGCTCGACGATGATCCGTTCCGCCGTGCGCTTGCCGACCCCCTGGGCGGCCTGGAGGCGCGCCGCGTCACCGGCGGCCAGCGTGCGTAGGAGCTCCCGCGGCGGTCCTCCGGAGAGGACCGCGAGCGCCACCTTGGGCCCCACGGCCTGGACGCCCAGGAGCATCAGGAAGAGCTCACGCTCCTCCTCGGTGGCAAAGCCATAGAGCGCCAGGGCATCGTCGCGGAGCACCAGGTGCGTGTGCAACGTCGTCGGTTGCCCGACCGCGGGCACGTGGCGCAGCGTCTCGGCCGAGACGGCGAGCCGGTAGCCGACACCCCCGCAGTCGACCACAACGTGGTCGTGGCGCCGCGCCGCGACGACCCCGGAGATCAGCGCGATCACGGGGACGCCCCCACCAGCTGATCCGCCACCGCCCGGGCCAGCGGCGCCCGGTTGAGATCACAGATGGCCACGGCGAGCGCATCGGCGGCGTGCTCGGACAGGGGCGTTGAGCCGAGCCCGAGCAGCCGGCCCACCATGTTCGCCACCTGACCCTTCTCGGCCCGGCCGTGCCCGCATACCGCGGCCTTGACCTGCTGCGGGGTGTACGAGCGAGCGGGCAGGGCACGCTGCCCGGCCGCCAGCAGCACCACTCCCCGCGCCTGCCCGACGGCGAAGGCGGTCCGCACGTTGACGCCGAAGTAGAGCTCCTCGATGGCCACGGCGGCAGGTCGGTGGCGCTCCAGCAGCTCGACAATGGCGCCGTGGATGTCGGACAGCCTGAGCTCAGGCGCCGTTCCGGCCCGGGTCTGGATCACGCCGGTGTCAAGCGCCCGCAGGCGCGATCCAACGCTCTCAACGACGCCATAGCCGGTGTCGGCGGTGCCCGGATCGATGCCGAGAACGATCATGGAGAGGCATTCTCCGTATGAGCCCGGACGCCTGCCCGGGAAGCGCTACCGGCCTACGCAGCCGGTATCGGCGCCCCGGCTCGTCATCCGGTAGACCCGCCAGGCGCCAACGTGGGCGATCAGCTGCTTCTGGGTCAGCCGGGGGTCGACCGCCGGCGGGCCGCCGTCGATCGAATCGTGGGGGCCGACGAACATCAGTCCCTGGTGGCGCATCGTCGTCCCGACGCGGCCGAGCGTCACGTGGAGCTTCCAGGCCAGTGCCGTCTGGACCGAGTGGTTGACGGCGGTGAAGCTGGTGTGACACGGATAGACGGCGTGGTGGCCGCCGACCGCCGCCACGGCGGCCGTGAGCTGGTTCAACCGTGTCGCCGCCCGGGCGGCGATCGGCTCCTGGGCCCGGGCCACCGAGATCCGGCCGGTGATGAAGGGAATCGAGATGGCGATCAGGAGCCCGGCGACCGCCACGGGCACCACCACTCGCGCGGTGGGCAGGTTCTCCAGCAGCCGACCCGAGAGCTGGGCCACGCGCGCGATCCCCACCCCGGCAAGGACGCAGATGGCGGCCGCCGCGGGGAGAAAGAAGCGTTCCAGCCCCGGATAGCCGTCCAGGGTCATCGCCACGACGACGACCCACCAGCCCACGATGAATGCGCCCAGAGCCAGGATCAGGCCGTCGTTTGAGCGCAGCAGGGCGCGGGGCTCCGTCCAGGCGCGGCGCCGGATGAGCGAGAAGACGGCCAGCCCCCCGGCGATCAGGCCGAAGATGAAGGCGGGCAGGACCTGCAAATTCACCCCCCGGCCGATCACGGTGAGGAAGGGGTCGTTGCCCAGGTGGCCGTTGTACTCCTCGGCGTGGATGGCGGCCAGGAACGGCGACCCTGAATGAATCCACGGCGGAACGAACCAGAAGACGGGAACCGACAGGAGCCCCGCCACCAGCAGGACTCGAAGGCGGGGCCGACGCAGCCACAGCCAGATGGCGTAGAGGATCAGAAATGGCCACGCCTCGGGCCGCATCAGGCAGGTGGCGACAGCGAGCAGGAAGGCCGAAACGTGGCGGCCGGCCAACCCGCGGTCGATGGCCCAGAGCGACGTGGCGATCAGCAGCGGCTCGCTCGTCCCCCGGAACATGTAGTAAGCCCAATCCTGGGTCAGGACGACCCCCACCACCGCCACTACCCCGGCCACGATTCCCCAGGCGCCGGGCCCGGTGAGGCGGCGGGCGAGATGGAACGCCCCGGCCAGCCCGAGGAATCCCCCCGCCCGGGCCGCGATCACCCACAGAGTGGGAGCCGCCCCGCCAAACAGGGCGAAGATGGTGGTGAACATCACGGGCAGGGGCTTCCACGACGGCCCTCCGCTGACCACGAAGCTCAGATGGGGATCGACGACCTCTCGCCCCCACACAACCCACGCCCAGGGGTCATAGCTGGGCACGGTCGGCCAGATCGCGGCCGACAGCGCGGCCAGTGCGATGGACACCACGGTCCAGACGAGCAGCGGCGAGTCGGCCGCCCGCCGCCACGGGGACAGGGGGCCGGCAGAACTCTCACGGCCTGGGGCCGCCGGACGCGGCGGATCTGAAACGGCGGTATGGGCCTCCACCGGGTGCGCCCCTAGTTGGGCGAGAACCGGCAGCGCATCAGCGTGGCCAGCACCCGGAAGCCGTCGAGCGCCGTGAGCTTCTTGCCCTCCTCGGTGGCACGGGCCCGGTAATGCACCGGCACCTCGAAGATGCGCTCACCGCGCTGGACGAGCCGAGCCGTGATCTCCGGCTCAATCGCGAACCCGGGCGAGCGCAGCGGCAGGCTCTGGAAGAGGTCGGTCCGGATCATCTTGTGGCAGGTCATGATGTCGTGCAGATACACGTTGTAGAGCAGGTTGCAGGCGAGCGTAACTCCCTTGTTACCCAGCACATAAAGGAACGAGTGGCTGGTGTAGCCGTCGAAGGCGCGCACTCCGAAACAGGCGTTGGAGCGACCGTCGAGCAGGGGCGGCATGAGCAGGGCCAGGTCTGAGGGGTCGTACTCGAGGTCGGCGTCGAAGATGGCGGCGAACTCCCCCTTGGCCTGTTCCAGGGCCGTCTGCACGGCGGCGCCCTTACCGCGATTCTGAGGGTGCTGGAACAGCCGCACGCGCTCGTCCCAGGAGCCGTTCTGGAGGATCTCCCGCGTGCCGTCGGTCGAACCGTCGTCGACGACGATCAGCTCAAACTCGGTCGGCAGTTGGGTCTGGAGGACCTCCGCGATCGCCTGCTGCACGCGTTCGCGCTCGTTGTAGACCGGCATCAGAATCGAGAGCATGGACGCGGAGAAGCTAGCGAAGAGCGCCGGATTCCGAGAGGATGCCCGGATGGACTTCGCGGCGGCGGGACTGCTCGACGGCCTCGAGGGCAAGGAGCGAGAGGCCCGAGAGCAGCTCCTAGAGCGCCTGGCCTCAGACGGCTTCACCCTGGATGAGCTGAAGCAGGCGGTGGCCGAGGAGCGCCTAGCGCTGCTCCCGGTTGAACGTGTCCTCGGCGGCAACTGGAGCTCCCGACAGATCGCCGAGAAGACGGATTTGCCGCTCGAGCTGCTGCTCCGCCTGCGCCGGCTGCTCGGGCTTCCGGAGACCGACCCGGACGACGAGATCTTCGGCGACGAATGGATCGAGGCCGCCAAGTCGACCAAGGTGTTCCTCGACGCCGGGTTGGGCGACCAGGCCATCGCCGATATTTCGCGGGTGCTCGGCGAGGCCATGGCCCGGGTCGCCGCGACCACCACGGGGGCATTTGCCGAGGCCTTCCTCCAGGCCGGAGACAGCGAGGAGGACGTGGCCGAGCGCTTCGCCCGGCTGGCCGAGCAGCTCACGCCGTCCTTCGGCCCCGTCCTGCTCGCTGCGTTCAAGGGGCACCTTCGCGAGGCGGTCGAGCGGGGGGTGATCAGCCGGGCCGAGCTGGCATCGGGCCATCTGGAGGGAGAGCAGCAGACCACGGTGTGCTTCGCCGACCTCGTCGGGTTCACCACCTTGGGGGGTCAGCTGGCCGCGGAGGAGCTGGGGACAGTCATCACCAGCTTCGGCGAGCTGGCCGCGGACGTGGCCGACTCGCAGGTGCGGCTGATCAAGACGATCGGCGATGCCGCCATGCTCAGCTGCCGCACTCCTGCCCCGCTGGTCGCGGCTGCCCTGTCGCTGCTCGAGGCGGTGGACGAGGCCGACCTGCCGGGCCTCCGGGCCGGCGTGGCCTGCGGTCCCGCCGTCGAGCGGGGCGGCGATCTCTACGGACATGCCGTCAATCTGGCCAGCCGGGTGACGGCGATCGCCCGCCCGGAGAGCGTCCTCTGCACCAAGGAGGTGCGCGACGCCGCCCCGGACGATTTCGACTGGTCCTTCGCCGGCAAGCACCGCGTCAAGGGCATCGACAAGTCGATCCCCCTGTACCGCGCACGGCGGCTTGACGCGGCCGCCGCCGAGGGCGAATCGTCTAGCCGACGGAAATCAGGTCGACGACAAAAACAAGCGTCGAGTTAGGCGGAATCGCCGACCCGCTGCCCTTGCTCCCGTAGGCCAGGTTGGCCGGGATGACGAGCTCGCGCCGACCGCCAACCTTCATCCCCGGGATTCCCTGCACCCAGCCCGGGATCACGCTCCCCGTGGTCAGGGCGGTGGTGAAGGGCTGGTTGCGCTGCCAGGAGGAATCGAACTCCTTGCCGCCCTTGCAAAGCACGCCCACATAGTTGACCGTGACCGTCTGCCCCGCCTGCGCGGTCTGACCCGTTCCGGTAATCAAGTCCTTCTTGACCAGCCCCTTGGGATTGCAGTCAGACGGCGGCGTTACCGTCGGCTTGGTCGAGATCGCAGCCGGAATCTTGGGTGTCGTGGCGACCGCGGCCTGGGTGGAGCCACCCGATGGCGCCGTCTGCACGCCCGGCGCGGTGGAGCTGCCGCAGGCCGCGATGGCTAGCGCAGCCAGCACGGCGAGCCCGACGGTGAGGAGAGGCTTGGACATCGAGCGCGAGAGCGTAGCGGAGGAGGCTCGCTGGCCCGCCCACGGGCCATAAGAACTGCTTAAGAGGCGATCCGCTCGAGCACGGCGGCGTCGACGTCGAAGTTGGCGTTGACCGCCGAGACGTCGTCGGATTCCTCGAGCGCGTCGATCAGACGGATCAGCCGAGTGGCGTCGGCCTCCTCGACCGGCACCCGGGACATCGGCTGCTGAACGACGTCGGCACTCTCGATGTCGATCCCAGCCGCGGCGAGAGCATCGCGGACCGCCACCAGGTCGCCGGGTTCGGTGATGACCTCGAAGACGTCATCGTCGACGGAGATGTCGAGCGCGCCGGCGTCGATGGCCGGGATCAGGTCCTCCTCGTCGTACCGGCTCGCGTCGACGATGATGACCCCCTGCTTCTGAAACAGGTAGGACACCGATCCGGGCTCGCCTAGGTTGCCCCCGTTCTTGGTCAACAGGTGACGGATATCGGCCCCGGTCCGGTTGCGGTTGTCGGTCAGCGCCTCGATCAGCAGGGCTACACCGCCGGGGCCGTAGCCCTCGTAGAGGACGTTCTCGATTCGATCGGTGTCAACGCCCTCTCCGGTCCCCTTCCCGATCGCCCGTTCGATGTTTTCCTTGGGCATCGACGCATCCCGCGCCTTCTGGATGGCCAGGGCCAGAGCGGGATTGCCGTCGGGGTCTCCCCCGCCCTCCCGGGCGGCGACCGTGACGGCCCGCGCCAGCTTCGTGAACTGCTGGCCGCGCCGGGCGTCGACGACGGCCTTCTTGTGCTTGATCGAAGCCCACTTGGAGTGACCGGACATAGCGAAGAGTCTAGAAGGGGCCTCTAGCACCGCAGGCTTCGGGATGGCTGCGGTACCACTCGATCGTTCGCCCCAAACCGTCCTCGAGGCCGACCTGGGGCGCCCACCCCGTGAGTTCCCGCAGCCGGCCGGCGTCCACCCACTGACGGTCGATCTCGCCGTGAGGATTGCCGCCGCCCTGGACGTCTGGGGAGACGGAGCTGCCGGCGAGGCGACAGATGAGATCGACCACCGTGCGCACGCTGTGCGGCTCGCCGCCACCGGCGTTGAAGGCCTCCCCGCGGCCCTGGCCGCGGCCGAGCGCCTCCCAGATGGCCAGATAGGCGCGCGCCGCGTCCTCCACGTAGAGGAAGTCGCGCTCCGGCGAGCCGTCGGAGCGGAGCACCGGTGGCCGTCCGGCCAGGGCCGCACAGACGGCCTCCGGGATGAGCCGGGTGTGGTTCGTCTCGGCGCCGCCGTACAGATTGGCGAAGCGGGTCACCGCCACCGGCAGCTCGAAGGTGCTCCAATAGGAGCGGGCGATCATGTCGCACGCCGCCTTGGAGACGTCATAGGGATAGGTGGCCAGGAGGGGTTGCTGCTCGCGGTAGGGCAGCTCCGCCTGCCTCCCGTAGGCCTTGTCGGAGGAGGCAACGATGACCCGCTCGGTCCCGTGCATCCGACACGCCTCGAGCAGCGTCCAGGTCCCCCGAATGTTGGCCTCGAAGGTCGAGGCCGGCGATCGGTTGGCGGTGGCCACGGTCGCCTGGGCGGCGAGATGAAACACGCTCTCAACGTCGTACTCGTTGAGCACGCGGGCCACGAGCCCCGGCTGGCAGATATCGCCGGGGACGGTGGCCAGCTCCCGGTCCAGCCCCAGCAGCTCGAGGCTCGAGCGCACCGGCTCGTCGCGCCGGATCGTGACCACCTCGGCCCCGGCTTCGAGCAGGGCCTTCGACAACCAGGACCCGAGGAAGCCGTGCCCCCCGGTGACCAGGACGCGCATGCCCCCTAGTTCCAGATCCGCCAGGGCGCGCGACCCTGGGCCCACAGGTCGTCGAGCTCGACCGCGTCCTTGTAGGTGTCCATGCACGCCCAGAAGCCACCGTGGCGGTAGGCCCGCAGCTCGCCGGCCTGGGCCATCTCCTCCAGCGGCTGGCGCTCGAGCACGCTGTCGGGCTCGATCTGGGCCAGGGCGGCCGGCTCGAAGCAGAAGAATCCGCCGTTGACCCAGTGCTCGCTGCGCGGCTTTTCCGTGAAACCGCGCACGAGGTCATCGCCGTTCAGGTCGGCCACGCCGAACTGGAGCCGAGGCCGGACCACGGTCATCGTGGCCGCGGCGCCGTGCCCGTCGTGGTAGCGCAGTAGCGCCTCGAGGTCGACGTCGGCAACCCCGTCGGCATAGGTGACACAGCAGCGCTCCGCCTCGACGGCTCCGGCGGCCCGGCGTAGGCGCTCGCCCGTCGGCGTGTCCTCGCCCGTGTCCAGGCAGCGGATGTCCACCCCGTCCGGCCAGGTCTCCCGGGCCACGAAGGCGGCGATCTGATCTTGGCGATGTCCGGTCAGCAGTCGGAAGCGTCCGAAGCCGTGAGCGAGATAGATCTGGATCACGTGCCAGAGAATCGGGCGCCCCCCGATCTCGACCAGGGGCTTGGGAATCAGCTGGGTGTGCTCCTGCAGGCGCGTCCCGCGCCCGCCACAGAGGATCAGCACGGGCGGTCTCACGCGGCGATTATCCAGGCTGCGCGCCGGTCGGCTCCTCACAGCTGGGGGTAGGATCGCTCTCGATGAGCGCGATCTCCAATCCAGGCATCTTCAAGGCGTACGACATCCGCGGGATCTACGGCTCAGAGCTCGACGCCGAGACGGCAGAGCTGATCGGGCGGGCCTTCACCCGCGTGATCGCCGAGCTCGAGGAGAAGCCCACGAGCGAGCTGACGCTCGGTCTGGGTCACGACATGCGGCTGACCGCTCCCGAACTGGCGCCCGCCTACCGGCGGGGGATGTGCGCCGAGGGCGCCCATGTCCTCGATGCCGGCCTGGTGGGGACGGAGATGCTCTATTACCTGGTCGGCTCCCGCGGGCTCGACGGCGGACTCATGTGCACCGCCTCCCACAACCCCAAGGAATACACGGGAGCCAAGCTCGTGGGCCGGGGGGCGCTGGCTCTCTCGGGCGACTCGGGCATCGACGAGGTGCGGGCCAAGATCGAAGCCGGGCTCCGGGACGCGCCGGGCGGCGGCAGTGCCGAGGAGGTTTCGATCTACGACGAATACCAGGAAGCGGTGCTCCGATTCATCGACGCCTCGGCCATCAGCCCACTGCGCGTGGTCGTCGACGGCGGTAACGGGATGGCCGGGCCGATGGTGGGGCCGCTGCTTGAGCGCCTCGGCCTCGATCTCGTCGAGGCCTACTGGACGCCGGACGGCAACTTTCCTGACCACCCGCCGAACCCGCTCCTGCCTGAGAACCGCGAATTCATCATGCGTGAGGTCGTGCGCCAGCAGGCCGATCTGGGCATCGCCTGGGACGGTGACGCCGACCGCTGCTTCTTCATCGACGAGACCGGACGCTTCGTTGATGGCGACTTCCTCACCGCGCTCCTGGCCCAGTCAATGCTGGAGAAGCAGCCGGGGGCGACGATCCTCTACGACGTCCGAGCCAGCTGGGGGGTCCCCCGGACGGTCGAGGAGGCCGGCGGCCGGGCGCTCATGAACCGGGTTGGTCACGCCTTCTTCAAGTCCCGCATGCGCGAGGAGCATGCGGCCTTTGGCGGCGAGGTGTCAGGCCACTACTACTTTCACGACTTCTACTGCGCCGACTCGGGGACGATCCCGGCTCTGCTCATCCTCGAGCTCGTCTCGAGACGCGGGGCGGCGGTGTCGGACCTGCTTGAGCCCTACCGGTCGAAGTACTTCATCTCCGGCGAGATCAACTCCGAGGTGAGCGATCAGGAGGCCAAGCTGCGCGAGCTCTCAGAGCGCTACAGCGACGCTCACCAGTACGAGCTCGACGGGCTCTCGGTGGAGTACGACGAGTGGCACTTCAACGTCCGGCCGTCCAACACCGAGCCCCTACTGCGCCTCTGCCTGGAGTCGCTGCGCTCACCTGAGGACATGGAGCGCCGGCGCGATGAGGTGCTCGACGTGATCCGTTCTTGAGCTTCTCCGACGCCGAGCAGGCGGGGATTCACCGGCTCGAGATCCCCACCCCCTTTGCCGTCGGGCGGGTCAACTGCTATCTGATCGAAGACGAGCCGCTGACCCTGATCGACACCGGGCCCAACTCGGGCAAGTCGCTGGACGAGCTCGAGCAGAGGCTGGCCGCCCTCGGCCACTCGGTCGACGAGCTCGAGCTGATCGTGCTCACCCACCAGCACATGGATCACCTCGGGCTGGTTGAAATCCTCGCCCGGCGCTCGGGTGCGGAGGTGGCAGCCCTCGACCTGCTCGTCCCCTACCTGGCCGACTTTCGCGCCAGCATGGCCGCGGATGATGAGTTCTCTCAGGCCGTCATGCGCCGGCACGGGATCCCGGCCGATCTGGTCACCGTCCTCGGGTCGCTGGGCGCCGCGTTCCGGGCCTTCGGATCCCGCGGGCAGGTCACCCAGCCGCTGCGCGAGGACGAGCCGCTCGTCCTGCGTGATCGCACGCTCACGGTCCTCCACCGCCCCGGTCACAGCCCGTCCGACACCGTGTTCTGGGATGCCGAGCGTGGGCTGCTGATCGCCGGGGATCACCTGCTGGCCCACATCTCCTCGAACCCCCTGATCTCCAGGCCCATCGACGGCCGCCCGGCCGCCGTGGCGGGGGACGAGCGGCCCCAAGCCCTGCTCACCTATCTCGAGTCGCTGATGGCCACGCGTGAGCTCCCGGTCAACCTCGTGCTGCCCGGCCACGGCGAGCCGATCACCGATCACCGGGCCCTGATCGACGAGCGGGTGCGCCTGCACCAGCGGCGGGCCCAGAAGATCCTCCGCATGCTGGCTCCGCGGCCGTTGACGGCCTATGAGGTCGCGCTTGAGATGTGGGGCAAAGTGGCCGTCACCCAGGCCTACCTGACCCTGTCCGAGGTCCTCGGCCATCTCGATCTGTTGCTCAGAGACGGGCTCGTGCGTGAGCTCGAGCACGACGGCGTGAGCGTGTTCGAGACGCTCGCCCCGCCGGCTTATGGGTAAGCCGAGGTGCCCTGCTGCATGGGCGACACCGTGGCCGTCTGGCACTCGTAGGCGCCGTTCGGGATGGGCACCCGCAGGGTCGCGGTGTCATTGGGGGGAATCACCTGGAGCGCATACGCGGTCGTGCACCCCGCGGTCGAGGCGGCGCCGTGGGTGACGCCGAGGCGAAAGGACACGATCGCGCCCGGGGCGACGGTGAGCAGCGGCTTGGGCAGGGTGCCGAAGAAGTCGGTCGTCGTACGGGTGCTGTTGGTCCTCAGCGGCTGGCCGCTCTGGCTCAGGAACTGGACGCCGGGATAGCCGTAGGTGGTGCAGGTATTGGCGCTCTGGTTACGCAGCGCAAAGCCGAGCAGCCCGTGACCGGTGGCCGCCTGGCCCCCCAGGAAGGACGCCGAGAGCTCGGAGGCGCGGCAGATCGCCGGGACGCTGGCGGCGGTGGTTGTGGTGGCCGGTGTGCTGCTCGTGGACGAGGTCGTCGTGGTGGCGGTCGAGGTCGTGTTGGGCGCCGTGGCGGAATTCGTCGTGACGGTTGAGGAGCTCGGATGCCCGGAGGTGCCCGAGGATCCCCCGCAACCGGCCAGGGCCAGAGCGGCGGCGACACTGATGATGAGCAACGACGATCTCATGAGACGTGTTTCGCGGAGGGTACGCAGACCTCCTCCCCGACGGGATCGGCGTGCCAGTATGCCGCGCACAGGATGCCGAGCCCGTCCCACCCGCACCCTCCCGCCCACCTGCCGGGTCGGCCGGCGGCGAGCCGGATCGTGGCCTGGCTGGACGGGGTCTCCCCGTACTGGGGTCCCCAGCTTGTCGTTCTCTCGGCCTTGTTGCTGGATCTGGTGCTCCCGGAGCGCCTCACCGTCGGACCCCGGTGGCTGCTCCCGAGTGTCGAGGGAGCGCTACTGCTGGCGCTGGCCATCGCCTCGCCTCACCCCAGGGTTCGGGGTTCGAGGCTCCGACGCCGGCTGGCGATTTTGTTCATCGCCCTGGTCAGCGCCGTCAACCTGTTCTCGCTCATTGAGCTCTCGCACCTGCTGCTCCACGGCCGCGTGCAGAACGGGCGCGAGCTCGTGTTCTCAGGGATCGTGCTCTGGGTGACGAATGTGCTTCTGTTCGGGCTCTGGTACTTCGAGCTCGACCGGGGCGGCCCCGCGGCCCGGGCCGCCGACGAACGCAAGTACGCGGACTTCTTTTTCGTGCAGATGAGCGACGACGCGGCGCGCTACGCCATGCCGGGCTGGAAGCCGCGGCTGGTCGACTATCTCTACACATCGTTTACCAATGCCACGGCGTTCAGCCCCACGGACACGATGCCTCTGACCCCGGCCGCCAAGTGGCTGATGAGCATCCAGGCGCTGGGCTCACTGGTCACGATCGGCCTGGTGGTGGCACGGGCGGTCAACATCCTGCAGGGATGAGGCGTCATCGTCAGCACAAGGCGGCCTGGGAACTCGTCGTCTGCGGCTGGCGAGGTCACGTCCTGGCTGCCGCCGATGCCGCCGAGCTGCGTCCCCAGGACTGGGCACTGGGCTTCGAGCGCGACGGGGTCAGGTGGTCCCGGTGCCTGCGCTGCGACACCTGGACGCCGGCGGCGATCCCGACCGAACCGGCGCGCCGGCACCCTCCAGAGCGCGACGAGATCGAGATCCCGGCCCGCGGGAAGGCCCTTCGCGACAAGATCGTGCTGCGCCTGATCGCGGTCGATCGCCTGCTCCATTTCCTGATTCTGGTCAGCCTCGGCATCGCGGTGCTCGTGCTATCCCGGCACCAGCACGCCGCCCACATCGAGTTCGATCGCGTGCTGACGGCAATCCAGGGCGGAGTGGCCGGCGGCCCCGTTCAGACCACCGGTCACGTCGGGATCATCCGCGAGCTCGACAAGCTGTTCTCGCTCCAGGCCCACACGCTGAGGACGGTTGGAATGGCCCTGCTGGCCTACGGGATCCTCGAGGGCGTCGAAGCGGTCGGACTGTGGCTGCTCAAGCGCTGGGCCGAGTACCTCACGTTCATCGCCACCACGATCCTGCTTCCGTTCGAGATCTACGAGCTCACCAGCCGCGTGTCGGCGCTCAAGATCATCGGCTTCTTGATCAACCTGGCCGTGGTCGTGTACCTGGTCTGGGCCAAGCGGCTCTTCGGCCTGCGCGGCGGCGGTGCCGTCGACGAGCGACGACGAGCGGACGCCGTGAGCTGGGAGGCGATCGAGGGGAGCGTTCCCGCGCCGCTCCGCGGCGGCGCGTCTGTCAGCGTGGAGGCGTGATGGCCGTCAGCGGGGAGCTCGAGCCCTTGATCCAGGAGATTGGCCGTGAGCTGGCCGGGGCCTTCCCCCCGAGTACGAGGCACCCGCTGCGCACGCTCGATGCCCGCGCCATGGATCTGGCCGCCCGCGACCAGGAGCTCCGCGCCGCCCTGTTTCGCTTTGTTGACGTGGTCCCAGCCTGCCGCTCGCTCGACGATGTGGCCCGGCACCTGCGCGACTTCCTCGATGAGGTTCCCGAGACGCCGCCGCCGCTCGCCGCCGCCATGCGGATCAGCGATGTGCGGGCCGCCCGCACCGCCTTGGGGGCGGCGGCCGCCGCCGGGGTCAAGCACATGGCCCACCGCTTCATCGTCGGTGAGACGCCCGAGGGCGCCGTGCGCGTCCTGCGCGGCCTCTGGGAACACGGCGTGGCCAGCTCGGTCGACCTGCTGGGCGAGGCGACCGTCACCCAAGCCGAGGCCGACCGCTACGCCGCCCGGTGTACCGAGGCGCTCGAGGAGATCACCCACGAATCCGCGCGCTGGCCACGGCAGCCGATCCTCGAGGAGGACAGCTACGGCCGGATCGCCCGGACCAACGTGTCGGTCAAGGTCTCGGCGCTCACCCCGCTGCTCAAGCCCGACGCCCCCGAGGTCGGGCAGGAGGACGCTGCGGCCCGGCTGCGGCCGCTGCTGCGCCGGGCGCGGGAGCTGGGCGCGCACATCCACATCGACATGGAGTCGCTGGACTCACGCGAGGCGGTGTTCGGTCTCGTGCTCGAGCTGCTCTCCGAGCCCGAGTTCGCCACCGGCCCCTCGGCCGGGCTGGTCCTCCAGGCCTACCTGCGTGATTCGCCCGACCAGCTCTCGCACATCCTGGACTGGGCGGCCATGGTGCACCGCCAGCCGCCGCTCACCGTACGGCTGGTGAAGGGCGCCTATTGGGACCACGAGCTGGTGGAGGCGCGGCAGGAGGGCTGGCCGGTGCCCGTGTTCGAGGTCAAGGCGGACTGCGACCGGAACTTCGAGCTCCTGACCCGGCGCCTGCTCGACGCCCGGCCGCTGATCCGCGTCGCCGTGGCCTCCCACAACCTGCGCTCGGTCTCGCACGCCATCGCCTACAGCCGGCTCACCGGGGGCGAGGACCGGGACCTCGAGCTCCAGGTCCTGCGCGGGCTCGGCGACGAGCTCCAGGACGCGCTGGCCTCCCGGGGGCTGCGCGTGCGGACCTACTGCCCGGTGGGCGATCTCGTGGCCGGCATGGCCTACCTGGTCAGGCGCCTGCTCGAGAACACGAGCAACGACTCATTCCTGATGCGCATGAGCGAGGGCGACTCGCTGGACGCATTGCTGGCCGCGCCGTAGACGGCTACCCGGCGAACGATGTCCGCTGGGTTAAGCCATGACGTACCAAATGGGCAAAGTTCGCTCTCAGCCTGTAAATGACGCCGCCTTGCGGGGTCGGCGGTGGTGAGCGGCCCGGCGATGCTTCTTCGCCGGCGCCGGCGCCACCGCCGGCTCCGGGCGATGGCCGATGATCGCGTCCGCCTGATAGAAGGTCCCGCGGTTGTCGTAGGGCTGGGGCGGGATGTTGAGGGCCCCCGCGCTCGTGGGCACGATCTGGTCGCAGCTGGGCGGCGTGGTCACCGGGCAGGTGACTGGGAGCTGCCAGCTAGCCTCTGAGGCTCCGTATTGCTTCGTCAGCTGCTGCGCCGCCTGGAGCAGCGTGGCATCGAGCAGCGACCGGCAGCGGGTCAGCGAGCCGCCCCCGCAGTAGGTGCGGGAGAAGCGCCCGCGCACTGGCTGGTGCAGGACCTGGCGCAGATCCTTCTGCACATCCATCTCCCAGCCCTCGAAGAATCCGTTGCCGGTGCCGTCACGGATGCCGTCGGGCTGGATCGAGTTGAACTGCTGGCTGATGAAGTCCATCAACGACTGGCCCACGACGGGCTGGAATTCCGCCCGCACCAGCAGCGGCCACCAGGTGTCCATGAGCAGCACGGCGGGGCCGTACTTAACGTCATTGCTTCCGGCTAGGGCGCGGCGCTGGGACCCAGCCGCCGCCCAGGCGTCCAGGAGCGAGACGAGCTGCTGGACCTGCGGGCCTCCGCCTGAGCCGATGACCCGCCGGAGCCACGGCCACACGGCCATGCCCCGCAGGTCGGCCGTGAGCGACGGGGCCGTGACCATTCCCGTGAGCCCGGCGAGGTCAAGCGGGCCCTGCTTGAGCGCGCCCTGAAGCAGGTCCTGGAGGATCGTCGCTCGTACCACCGGCCCGTTTGACCAATCGCCGGCCGCCACGCGCCAACCGTGGGCCAGGGCGTTGTTCCAGTTGACCAGGTACCCCTGGGGCGGGTCGACCGAGGTCGGATTGGCGCTGTCGGGGAGGCGCTGATAGTCGTGGTTGGCCGGATTGAAGCCCTTCCAGTCCCATTGCCCCGTGCCCCAGATCGGCAGGTCGGGGTCACTGCCCCGGGCGTGGACGGGGAACCATCCCGACTGGAGGACGGCGATGTTTTTGTCATCCACGTAGAACCAGTTTTCGCTCCCCGCGAACGGCCGCATGGCGGCGATGAAGCTCTGCGGCGAGGTGGGGACGTTCTCGGCCAGGCGCATGAAGGCGACGTAGCTCTGCGCCTCGTGCCCGGCCGTGGCGGGAGCTGTGGCCAGGGCGACCGGCACGCCGTGCACGGTGGCGAAGTGGCCGATCGGCCCGTGCACGGAGTCCAGCGTGTGCATGGTGATCGTCTGCGGCGGGCTCGGACTGGTCGGCGCCACCGGCGTCTGCTCCACGATGGTCCGCGAGCTGAACGGGATGCAGCGTTCCTTGTAGAGATAGTGGGTGGAACTGAACGACGGTTTTGACCCGTCCGGGTTGCACAGACGCTCGGCGAATACGTCGTCGTTGGACGAGAAGGCCGAGGTGCCGGTCCAGGCGAAGTCGATGCCATGGCCGATAAGGGGATACGGGCTCGAGCCGGGGAACGAGACGCCGCTCACGTCGATGCCGGGCGCGTGCATCTCGTACTCCAGGAACACCTCCGGCGTGTAGTAGCCGACCTGCGGCCCCATCACGGCTAGGGCCTGGCCAGTCCCGCTGCGCTTGGCGTCGACGAGCACGGCGTTCGACTCCATGTGGGGCAACTGGAGGCCGCGCGTGGCGAGCTGGCGCGCCCAAGCCGGAAGACGCGCGGCGGCGTTGGCCGAGGCGCTGGCCGCCGAAGCCGACTCGGGGCCGCCGGTCTGGGCGTTTCGCAACACGAGCGACCCGGGGTCGATCATGGCCACCGAGCGCGGGTTGACCCGACCGGGGTTATCGGACGCGAACCGCTGGGGCAGCGTCGTCACCGCCTCCGGGTCGGCCGCCAGGCGCAGGTCGTCGTAGACCCGGGTGCCGATCTTCTTGCCCAGCCGCTGGATGGCCATCCCCAGCGCCTCGGACTGCTGGCCCTGGTCGCCCCCGAACACGGTGAACTGGCCGATCAGATAGACCCCCAGGGCGGCGGTGTCGGCCAGCGTCCACGGCTGCGGCGTGATTCCGAGGGCCGGATACTCCGCGGGGAGCCGCGCGGGATCCATCTTTGTCAGGTCGATGAAGGCGTTGATTCCGGCCACGTACTGCTCGATGTCGCTGAGTGCCTGGCTGCCCTCCGCCCCCATCGTTTGGGGGAGCGACTCCATCTGGGAGGTGAGGTACTGCGGTGAATCGTCCTGGACACCCAGCTCCTGGCTATCGGACGCGGCGGAACTGGCGCCCAGGAGCTCGGATTCGGTGCCCTCAGCGACGTGGCGAAGCACGTCCATGAAGAACAGCCGGTCCTCGGCGGTCACATAGCCGGCCGCCCACATCGCCTCGGCGCGAGTGTCGGCGTAGATCCGGGGGACCTCGTAGGTGGAATCACGGACCACGGTGACCCCGGGCTCGGGCGTCTCGACGCCGGGTGGTGAGCCGCTGACCGCCGTCCCCAGCGTCCCGAGGATCCCGCTCAGCGTGCTCGGTGAAGGCTCGGGCTGGAAGTCGGAGTTCTTGTAGTACTTGTCGAGGTCGGCGATGGTGAATCCCGGCCATGCCTGCTCGAGGCCCTCGTACTGCTGGTCCTCGTTGAGATCCGCCGCGGGTGCCGTGCCCGCCGCCTCGTAGGCGGCCAGATCCTGATCGGAGGTGTTCTCCCCCTCGCCGAAGGCGAGTACCGAATGAAAGCCGGTGAAGATCTGCGGGGTCTGAGCCCCGGCCGGCCCCGCGGCAGCGAGCCAGAGCACGACGATCACAGCCGGCAGCAGACGACGTCCCACGGGCGGCAACATATGCCTGGCGATGGCCACGGTGCGCCGGTTGGCCGCGTCGGCAAGCTCCTACCTAGAGTGAGTGTCGTGCCTTCCCTGCCCCCCTTTGCCAACGAGCCGGTCCTCGAGCTCCGGCGCGCGAGCGTGCGCGCCCAGCTCGCCGATGCGCTGGCCCACCTCGATCGCGAGCTCCCCGTCACCGTGCCGGTCTGGATCGGCAACGAGCGGCGCACCGGCGAGGAGGTCCTCTCCGCCGACCCCGGGGACCCGGATCACGTGGTGGCGCGAAGCGCTGCCGCCACGCCGGCCGAGACCGACGCGGCGGTGGCTGAGGCGGCCCGCGGCTTCGCTGACTGGAGCGAGTTCTCTGCCGAGGACCGCGCCGCGACGCTGGTCCGCGCCGCGGCGTGGATGCGCGAGCGGCGCCTGGAGCTGGCGGCGCTCGAGGTTCGAGAGTGCGCCAAGCCCTGGCCCGAGGCCGACGCCGATGTCTGCGAGGCCATCGACTTCCTGGAGTACTACGCCCGCGAGGCGATCGAGCTCGCCCAGGGCGCCGCGCTGGTTCAGGTCCCGGGCGAGCGCAACGAGATGCGCTACGCCCCCCGCGGGGTGGCGGCGGTCATCTCACCTTGGAACTTTCCCATCGCCATCCCGTGCGGGATGACCGCGGCCGCGCTGGTCACCGGCAACAGCGTCGTCTTCAAGCCGGCCGAGCAGTCGCCCGGGTGCGGCCTGCGCGTCGCCCAGGCCCTACGCGCCGGCGGGGTACCGCCCGCGGCGCTGGCGCTTCTGCCGGGTGAAGGCGAGGTTGGCGCCGCCCTCGTCGCCCACCCGCAGGTGGCGACCATCGCCTTCACCGGCTCGCTGGCCGTCGGGCTCGAGATCATGCGCAGCGCCGCCGAGGTGCGCCCTGGGCAGAAGACGATCAAGCGCGTGGTCGCCGAGCTGGGGGGCAAGAACTGCGTCGTCGTCGACGCCGACGCCGATCTCGACGACGCGGTCCCGGCGATCGTCTCCTCGGCCTTTGTCTACGCGGGCCAGAAGTGCTCGGCCGCGGCCCGGGTCCTCGTTCACGAGGCGATCTCGGACCAGCTGATCGAGCGGGTCAGCGGAGCCGTCGAGGTCCTGCGGGTGGGTCAGGCGTCAGAGCCCGGCATCGACGTGCCGCCGGTGATCGAGCGTTCGGCCCAGGAGCGGGTCCAGCGCTACAGCGAGCTGGCCGAGCGCCAGGGGACGATCGCGGTCCGGGCGGAACCCGTCCCTGACCACGGGTGGTTCTGCCCCCCCACGGTCGCCGTTGATCTCGACCAGGAGTCGCCGGTGCTCTCCGATGAGATCTTCGGTCCACTCCTGGCCATCCAGCGCGTGCGCGACGTGGAGGAGGCGATGGACATCGTCGATCAGCTGCCGGTGGCCCTGACCGGCGGCCTCTTCGCGCGGGACCCAGCCACTGTGCGGTACGTCGAGCAGCGCACCCCGGTGGGCAATCTGTACGTCAACCGTGGCATCACCGGCGCGAAGGTGGGCCGGCAGCCATTCGGCGGCAACCGCCTCTCGGGCAACGGGACGAAGGCCGGCGGCCCTGACTACCTGCGCCATTTCGTCGAGCCGCGGGCGGTGACTGAGAACACAGTGCGCCACGGGCTGGTCGTGTAGTCCAAGTGAAATTCCCCTCAGAGGCCTTGATTTCCGCCTCCGAGCGGTCGATGATCGCTCACGAAGGCCTGTGTTCGTGCCACCCGCCGATTCCTGGAAGCTCGTGCTCGCGGTGAGCCTGTTTGGCGCAGTGCTCGCCAGCGCCCGCGCCAGGCCGCCGCGCCAGGCGGTCCCGGCCTCGGATCTACGCCGTCTCGTCGTCGGGGCGCTGGCCCTCTATGGCGTTGGCTTGGCCGCCTCGCTGACCCACCGCGTCCTAATCGCGGTGGTGCTCTATTCGTGCGGCATCGCCGTGTCCGCGCTGGCCGCCTGGCTGTCCCGGGCTGAGTCCGGGCACCAACCGCCTCCGGACGAGGAGCCGGCGGACGGGCCGCCACCCTCGCCTGATGGCGAGCCGCACTTCGATTGGTCGCGGTTTGAGCGCGAGTTTGAGGATTACGCGCGCCGCCACCGCCCGCCCGTCACCAGCCGCTGACGTCGGTTACCGGCTGAGCCCGCCGCGGCCGTTGGCCATGGCCATCAGCAACTCGTGAAAGCGGATCTCGCCCGTGAGCTCGGGATGGAACGAGAGCGCGACCAGGTTGTCCTGCCGAATCGCCACCGGATGCTCATCAACCGAGGCGAGCACCTCGACCTCCGGTCCCCGTTCCTCGACCCACGGTGCGCGGATGAACACGGCGTGGACCGGAGGCCCGCTCAGGCCGTCGACCTCGAGATCAGCCTCGAACGAATGCAGCTGGCGCCCGAACGCGTTGCGCCGAGTGGTTACATCGAGGAGGCCCAGATGGTCGCGGTCAAGCATGATCATCCCGGCGCACGTCCCGAGCACGGGACGCCCGCTCGCAGCCAGCTCCCGCAGAGGCCCGGCGAGCCCTTCACGCTCGATGCCCAGGGTCATGACCGTGGACTCGCCGCCCGGGATGACGAGCGCATCGAGTCCCTCGAGATCCAAAGGTACGCGGACCTCAACCGCCTCGGCGCCGAGCCCGTGCAGAATCTTCTCGTGAGCTTCGAAGTCGCCCTGGAGCGCGAGGACGCCGACGCGCACTTACCAGCCGCGCGGGGCCAGCAGCTGCTCGGTCTCGAGCTTGGCCGTCTCGATGCTCGTCATCGGCTGGCCGAGACCGGTTGAGGCGGCGGCCACCCGAGCCGGATCCTGATAGTGCGTCGTGGCCTCGACGATCGCCCGCGCCCGGCGCTCCGGATCCTCAGACTTGAAGATGCCGCTGCCGACGAATACGCCCTCGGCACCGAGCTGCATGACCAGCGAAGCGTCGGCCGGGGTCGCGATGCCCCCAGCGCAAAAGAGCACGACGGGCAGCCGGCCGTCGGCGGCGACCTGGCGGACCAGATTCAGCGGGGCCTGCAGGCCCTTGGCCGCGCTGGCCAGCTCTTCCTCACCCAGCAGCGTGAGCCGGCGGATCTCGCCCCGGATCATGCGCAGGTGGCGAACCGCCTCGACGATGTCGCCCGTGCCGGCCTCGCCCTTGGAGCGAATCATCGCCGCGCCCTCGCCAATCCGCCGCAGAGCCTCGCCGAGATTCGTGGCTCCGCACACGAACGGCACCTTGAAGGCCCACTTGTCGATGTGGTTGGCCTCGTCGGCAGGGGTGAGAACCTCGGACTCATCGACGTAGTCGACCTCGAGCGCCTCCAGCACCTGAGCCTCGGCGAAATGACCGATCCTGGCCTTGGCCATCACCGGGATCGACACCGCTTCCTGGATACCGCGGATCATCTCCGGATCGGACATGCGGGCCACGCCACCATCCCGGCGGATGTCGGCCGGGACGCGCTCGAGCGCCATCACCGCGGCGGCGCCCGCGTCCTCGGCGACCTTGGCCTGTTCAGGCGTGACCACGTCCATGATCACGCCCCCCTTGAGCATCTCGGCCAGCCCCGCCTTGACGGCGAAGGTCGACTCGTCGCGCGGGATGGGCTGGTCGTCGTTCACGAAGGGTGAGTGTATCTAGGCAGTAGTGTGCCGCCGCGATGCCCGGCGAGGCGGTTTTCATCCCCCAGGAGGAGGCCTTCGTGGCCACCGAACTGGCCCGGGGGCCCTGGGATCCGGGCGCTCAGCACGGCGGCGCGCCGGCGGCGCTCCTGATGCGGGCCTTCGAGCGGCTGCCGGCGGCTGAGGGGCTCCAGATCGCGCGCGTCACCTACGAGCTGCTGCGGCCCGTCCCGCTCGGCCGTCTCGAGGCCGACGCTGACGTCATCCGGGGCGGCCGCCGAGTCCAGCTGCTCGAGGGCTCGATTCGCACGCCGGACGGAATCGAGGTCGTCCGCGCCCGCGCGCTCCAGGTGCAGCGAGCCGATCCCAGCGCCCCGACGACAGCGGCGGTCCCGCCCCCGCCGGGGCCGGATCAGGGGCGTGAGCACGAGGGCGGAGAAGGCTTCAATCCGCCCTATCGGCCCATGTTCGCGCCCGACGCCATTGAGATCAGGTTCGTCGACGGCGTGTTCGGACGCGGGCCTTCGATGGCCTGGTTCCGGCTTCGCGTCCCGCTCGTGGCCGGAGAGGAGCCGAGTCCGCTCGAGCGCCTGGGAGCGGCCGGGGACTTCGGTAACGGGATCAGCGCCGAGCTCTCGTGGGACGAGTTCGCGTTCATCAATCCCGACCTGACCCTCTACCTGGAGCGTCCACCCGAGGGCGAGTGGATCGGGCTTCAGGCCCGGACGACGATCGCGGAGCGAGGCGTCGGGCTGGCCGAGAGCGTCATCTTCGACCTCGGCGGTCGGGTCGGGCGTGCGGTCCAGGCGCTGCTGGTGATGCCGCGCTAGTCGCCGTCCTCACCGTTCGAGGAATCCTGCTCCCGGAGATAACTCAGGAGCCCGCCCGCGACGAGAATCTTCCGTTCGCTCTCTGAGAGGTCCTGGCCGAGCTCGATCTCGTCGCCGTCGTCGATCTTGACCTTGATCGTGTCCGCGCCGTCCTCGAGTTCCTGGCGCAGATCGGGGAACTCCCAGCACTGCTCGACTTCCGCTTTGTCGTAGTCGGATTCGTCCTTGAACGTGAGCGGGACGATGCCCTGGGCGACCAGGTTGCGGCGGTGGATGCGGGCAAACGACTTGGCCACGACTGCCTTGACCCCCAGGAACAGCGGCGCCAGGGCGGCGTGCTCCCGTGATGAACCCTGGCCGTAGTTGTCGCCGGCGACGATGATCCCGCTGCCCCAGTCCTTGAGCCGCTTGCGGAAGTCGGGGTCGCGCTGGCGCAGGGTGAACTCGGCGATGGCAGGCACGTTCGAGCGGTAGGACATGACCTCAACTCCGTCCGGAGCCAGGTCGCCGGTCGAGATGTCGTCGGGCTGCACCGTGGCCACCCGCGCCTTGAGCGATTCCTCCATCGGCTTGTGCTCCGGCGGCCGCTTGATGTTCGGACCCCGGGGGATTTCGATCTTCTCCGCCTCTTTCTCGTCGGCGGGAGCAAAGATGTGAACATCGTCGACGTAGGGCCGCAGCTCCGGCATGGGCAGGAGCTCAGGCGCCTCGCCGTACTCGCGTGGGTCCTCGATCTTGCCACTGAGCAGCGACACAGCGGCGACCGCCGGCGAGCACAGGAACACAGAGTCCTCGGGCGTTCCCGACCGTCCCGGGAAGTTGCGGTTGAAGGTGCGCAGCGAGTTGGCGTCTGAGGGCGGCGCCTGCCCCATGCCGACGCACGGGCCGCAGACCGGCTCGAGCATTCGCACCCCGCCATCCGAGAGCTGGCGGTAGACGCCGGACTCGGCGATCGCGGCCAGGATCTGCCTCGAGCCGGGGGTCGCGGTGGCGCTGATCGACGGGTGGACGATCTGGCCGTCCTTGTCGGCCAGGATCGCCCCGGCGAGGGCCAGGTCGTTGAAGCCCGAGTTGACCGAGGAGCCAATGCACACCTGAGCGATCTCGGTTCCCACCACCTCCTCTACCGGCACCACGTTGTCGGGGTTGTGCGGCTTGGCGACCAGCGGACCCAGCTCGTCAAGGTCGATCTCAACCCGGTCGTCGTACTCGGCTCCATCCTCAGGTCCGACGTCAACGAAGTCGTCCTCGCGGCCTTGGCGCTTCAGCCACTCCTTGGTCGTGTCATCCGGAGGAAACACCGCGGCGGTGGCGCCGAGCTCGGCGATCATGTTGGCGATCGTCGCCCGCTCAGGGATGCTGAGGTCGGCCGTTCCCTCGCCGGTGAACTCGAACACCTTGTTCTTGCCGCCGCTGGCAGAGAGCTGGCGCAGCAGCTCGAGGATGATGTCCTTGGCCTGGACCCACGGGCGATCGAGCGTGCCCCCCAGGCGGACCTCAACCACCTCGGGGCAGGCGACCTCGTACGGATGGCCGCCGAGGACCACGGCGACGTCGAGGCCACCGGCGCCGATCGCGATCATGCCCATGCACCCGGCCTGAACCGTGTGCGAATCGGCTCCGAGCATCGTCTGCCCGGGCTTGCCGAAGCGCTCCATGTGGATGTAGTGGCTGATCCCGTTGCCCGGGCGCGAGAAGTGAAGGCCGTACTTGCGCGCCAGCGCCTGGAGCATCCGATGATCGTCGGGATTCTTGTAGTCGAGCTGGACCACGTTGTGGTCGACGTACTGGACCGCGCGGTCGAGCTTGATCCGCGGGATCTCAAGCTCCTCGAACTGCATGAGGGCCATCGTCCCGGTGGCGTCCTGGAGCAGGGCCTGGTCGATCTTCAGCGAGATCGAGGAACCCGGCTTGAGCTCCCCTTCGACGAGGTGCTCTTCCAGGATCTGACGGGCCAGGCTCTTGGGCATAGCGACGCGGCAAACCTACCCGCTGCGGGCAAGACGATGCGCCGGTGCGGTCAGTCCCCGGACCGCTGGCGCGCTTCGTAGACGCCCCGGGCGGTGGCGACGGGCGTTCCCTCCACAGAGGCGCTGGCCGAGGTTTCGCACCGGCCCTCGCTGCCTGTCCTCGCCTCGGCCTCGACATCGAGGAACGCGCCCACTGGGACCGATCCCTGCACCTCCAGCTCGACCTGGCGGGCTCGCGCGTCTGGACCGCAGGCGAGGGACATCGCCTCGCTGAGCGCCGCCAGCACGATGCCCTCGTGCGCGGTCCCGCGCTCAGGGCCCTGGTGATCCTGCTTGACGAAGCCACGGCCCCGCACCTGGCCCTCCGAGATCGCCTCGACGTCCATGAGCAGCCCGAACAAGTTCGTCCGCCCGCAGCCGAAGCAGAGCTCGTGGTGGACGAGCCGCTCCGGGGTCACTTCAGGCGGAACGCCTTGATCCGGATGTCGTACTGCTGAGCGTCCCGCGAATAGACCCCGTAGGCCAGGGCCTGAATCAGCGAGAGCAGGGCCGTGTGCGAACGGACAAAGGCGGGGCTGTTGGAGGAGTAATAGAGGCGGATGCGGGCCAGCCGAGCGACCTCGGAAAGGGTGGCGTCGGTGATGGCCAGCGTCGGCGCCTTCCGGTGCCGGGCAAGCTTCATCGTCCGCGTGATGAGCGGGTGCGGCCGCCCGGCCGACAGGCCGATGACCAGCGTCTGCTCGTCGATCCGGCTCAACCGGCCGAGTGCCTCCTGGGACGGGCTGGCGACGATCTCAGCGCGCAGGTCGAGGAGCATCAGCAGGTGGCGCAGGTAGCTGGCGAAGAAGGCCATCTGATCGGTGCCGGCGATGAGCACCTTCTCGGCCGAGACGATGGCGTCGATCGCCGCCTCAACCTCGGAGCGCGAGAGCTTGTGTGCCGTGTCCTCCACGTTGACGTGGTCGGCGGCCAGCGCCGCCTCGAACTCGGTCTGGTCGAGCGAGAACAGCGGCGCCGCAATGGCGACGCCGTCGGCGGCCGGGGCCCGTCGCCGGTACTCGTCGCGGGCGGCTTGCTGGAGCTCAGGAAAGCCTTCGAAGCCGAGGGCCTGAGAGAAACGGACAACCGTGCTCGAGGACGTGCTGGCCCGGCGGGCCAGCTCTTCAGCCGTCTGGAAGGCCGCTTCGTCGAGGTGATCGACGATGTACTGCGCGACGTCCTTCTGCGAGCGGGAGAACTCCTCGAAGCGAGACTGGATGTAGGCCGACAGCGCCTGATGGGCGCCGTTTGGCGCGGGGGTCGGCTGGGGCGCGGTGGCGGATCGGCTCGAACTGAGGGTCTGCTTCATCAGCAGCCCAGTCATTCGACAACGGGCGGCGGCCTTCCTTCAGAAAGACCATTGAGTCACCCCTTTGGACGGGGCGACGGCTACTCCACGCCGGGCTCGTGCTCCTGGTTCTGCTTGTGCTCGCCAAACACCTGAGCGATGATGTAAACGATCAGGATGTTGGCGAGGATGCCAATGCCGAGGAACGTCGCCAACAGGGCGAGCGTCTGACCAAGGGCATTGGTGGCGAACACGACCATCGGCCGTGGAGCCTACCGCAGCCAGTGATAGCTTCGCGCCCACGAGCGGCCCTGTAGCTCAGCTGGTAGAGCAGCGGACTCATAATCCGTCGCGCCCAGGTTCGAGTCCTGGCAGGGCCATGGAACGGGCACAGCCACCGAAAGTTCCGCCACCAGGGGAGGCGGCTGCTCAGATACGCGAAGAGCTTGAACGTGATCGCGAAGGACACGTTCACTCCCGTCGTTGGCAGTGCCGTCAGCATGAAGAAGAGCTTCAGGCTGAGGCGATAGCGAAAACGGTCGTCGGATGATCCAGCCCTGCGGCGGTGAGCGCCAATAGGGCGGCCAGCAGCTTGAGGACATATCTCCCAAGATCGGCGTTCACCCGATCGACTCTTGAGCCGGCATCTCTGTGGAGGTCCGACCTCCATTCGCTGCTTTGTCACCGACCCAAGGCGCAAAATCAACTGAACCCACATGCTGTACGACCCTGACGAGCACCGGCCACTACAGGGGCGCCCTTGGAGCGAGAGCGAGGCGAGGGCCGCCATCGAAGTAATCGCCCGCGATGCGATTGAGGCCTACCAGGGGCCTGAGCGCTTGTGGCCCAATGCGGCTGAAGATCTCGAAGGCGATCCTGATGTCCCCTATCGCAACGCGTACTTTGGGGCGGCCGGCGTCGCGTGGACGCTAGATCGCCTGGCCCGCGATGGGCTCGCTCCGCCGTTCGCGAGAGCACCGGAGTTGGCGGAGACGCTCCACGAGGGCTTCTTAGCGGCGCCCGAGCTGACTGCGCTCAATCCGCCGGTGGCAGCGTCTTTTTTCTTCGGCGAGAGCGGAATCCTGCTCGCGGCGGAGGCCATCCTCCGCGACGAAACCGGGCTCTCGGCTCTCGAGGCATGCGTCCGCCGCAATACCGGCCATCCCTCGCTTGAGCTCTGCTGGGGCTCGCCTGGGACCATGACGGCCGCACTCGCGATGTGGCGTGCCTCAGGAGATAAGCGCTGGAGCGATGCTTGGATTGCTTCAGCGGAGCGGCTCATCTCCGAGTGGCGCGAGCCGGTGTGGATCCAGGACCTGTATGGAACCAGGCAGCGCTACGTTGGGGCGGGTCACGGGTTCGCCGGCAACGCTTTCGCACTCCTCAGCGGAGCCGACCTGCTCGGCGAGCAGGCTGAACGGGTCACCGATCGGATTCGCAGGACTCTTATCCAGCTCGCACAGGTTGAGGGCGACCTCGCCCAGTGGTTCCCACTGGTGGGAGCCGACAGTAGCCGTCATCCAGTTCAGTGGTGTCATGGCGCGCCGGGAATGGTCATTTCCCTGGTCGGCCTCCCCCGCGACGGTGAGACAGACCGGCTACTGGATGCCGGCGGTGAGCTGACCTGGCAGGCCGGTCCCTTGCGCAAGGGACCGGGCTTGTGTCACGGCACCGCCGGCAATGCCTACGCCTTCCTCGCCTTATTCGCGCGCTCGGGCGACGAGATATGGCTAGAACGGGCTCAGGCGTTCGCTATGGACGCCGCAGCCGACGCAGAACGATCCCGCGACGCCCGTGGCTTCGGGCGCTACTCGCTGTACACCGGCGATCTCGGCGTCGCGATGTTGCTGCGAGGCTGCCTGAACGCGAATGCGGCGTTTCCATTTCTTGAGGACGCGCTCGGGACCCAACTCCGTTAGGACGATGCGTCAGCGAGCGTCAACTCGACGCTATTGGCGCCGGTACGACTTAGGTGAATCCCGAGCGCGTGCCGGACCTCGGGATCGAGCCGCTCGGGCACATCCCGGTCAATGATCGCGAGCGCCGCCTCAGCGGGGAGCGGACCGCGGTACGGGCGATCAGCCGTCAGGGCTTCATAGACATCGGCTACGGCGAGTACCCGCATCGGCAGGTCCAACTCCCCCGCACACAGGGACCGCGGGTAGCCGCTGCCGTCCAGCTTCTCGTGGTGGTTGGCGGCGAGCTCGGCCAGGTCGGCGAAGCATGGAGCGCGTTCGAGGATGCGCAACGTGTGCACGGGATGGGTCTTTACCGCGAGGAACTCCTCGTCAGTCAGCTTGCCCGGCTTGTCGAGAATCCGATTGGATATCGCGAGCTTGCCGATGTCGTGCAGGAGTGCCGCGCGTCGCAGTGTCCGCCGCTCGTCGGCATCGAAATCGAGGACCTCCGCGATTCCGTCGGCGAGTTCCGCCACCCGCTGGGAGTGACGGGCGGTGAACGGCGACTTGGCGTCGATGACCCGCGCGAAGGCCTCGGCGATGCGATCGAGACGGGCGTCGTCTCCGGCGAGGGCGAAGTCGGGCGGCTCCCACTGCGAGACATCCGGCGCCGCGAGCCCGGCCCAAAACGCGCGGTCGCCGCAGATGCGCAAAAACGCGTCGACCAGGCACGGGTCAAACCAGCGGCCGCGCCGCTGCTTGGCCATTGTGCGAGCGGCCTTGACTCCTCCGGAGGCGTGAAACACCTCGACCGTCTGGGCAAGACAGAGGATCCGGGCGGCCAGCGGGATTTCCTCCCCGATTAGGCCGTCGGGCATACCGCGCCCATCCCAATGCTCGTCGAGACTGCGGATCGCGCCAGCGGTTGCCTCCGACAGGAACAGCATGCGAGCGATCTCGGCTCCCCGATCGCACCGCGCCTCCATGAACTGCCGGGTGACCTCGCCCTCGTCGCGAATCCCGCGCAGTACCACCATCCGCCGGCGGAATCCGGCTCCGGGCGCTGCCGTCCGGAGCGACCACAACAGCGCCGTCCGCGGGTTCGTCCAGTCGATGAACTTGGAGGTCGCCTTTGCGGCGCGGTCATCCGCCGCGAACAGGGCCGCCATGCGACTGGCGTTGGCCGAACAGCCGGCGTCCTTGAGCAGGAGCGCGTAGAAGAGGTCGGAGCGCTCCCCCACACCCAGCTCAAGCTCCTCGGCCAGGCGCATTCCAATCACGCACGACCGGACGGCGTGACCCGGGGGCTGACCCTCCGCGATGTCCAGCGCGTGGGAAAGCGCCCCGATCACTCCAGACAGCGCGATCTGCGTCATAACCACCCATCGGCCAGTGGGGTCTCGACTTAAATGTTCACGCCCGCCCCCGACAACTTTCTGGCATCCCCAGGTGCGGGCCCACAGCCAGTTCGCGCACGCCGCAATACGGTCGGTGATATGAGCCGCAGCCCACCTGGGCGGTAGAGTGAATTGGGCCCTTGGCGACCGGCATCTTCTGTATCAGCCTTTGAGTGGGCGCTCGGTCGCGACATGAGCGGTTGGGTGCTGGAGAATGAGCCCTAGAGATCTCAGGGGCGACGCCCGTCGTGTCTATGCCTCGGCCCCCCGGGCGAGTGACGAGTCGCTACGTCGCGCCTATCTCGACTTACTCAAGCTTTGTCTCTGCGACCTCGGCGGAGCGGCAACTCGGACAGTCACCTGGACCGGCGATCGGCGGCTGTTTTCGCGAGAGCTCGCGGGTGACGAGCAGCTTTCCTGGCGCATCGATGGAAAGGACTGGCCCCAAAACGGTTTGAGCATGATCGGACTGCGGCGGCTCGACGACCTTCAGGCCTGCGTCGAGGACGTCGTCCGCAACAAGGTGGGCGGCGACCTGATCGAGGCGGGAACCTGGCGTGGCGGCGCCGCGATCCTAATGCGTGCCACGCTCGACTCGCTTGGAGCCGAGGACCGCAAGGTATGGGTCGCGGATTCCTTTCAAGGATTCCCGCTGCCGGAGGAGTCGGGGTCCGAGGACGACCGCACGCTCGAGCTGCACATGAGTGCGATCGACTACCTGGCGCCGACGCTCGCCGAGGTGCGGGGGTTCTTTGAGCGCTTCGGCTTTGATCAGGGGGTTGAGTTCGTGCCAGGTTTCTTCGAAGAGACCCTGGCAGGTCTCGGTGATCGCAGTTGGTCGCTCGTCCGTGTCGACGCCGACACATACAAGGCGACGCGGATCGCGCTCGACGCACTGTATCCGGGGCTATCGATAGGTGGATACCTAGTTGTCGATGACTACTTCCATCCATACATCCCCACGTCATGCAAGCTGGCTGTAGATGAGTTTCGGGAGGAGCATGGGATCACTGAGCCGATCGAACAGATCGACTGGAACAGTGGCCGCTGGCGACGTGAAACAAGTCGAGCGTCGACGACGACAGATCACAGGGGTTCCGACACCGGAGACCCTGGCGGTAGGTCTCGCGCCGGTGCGCCCCGCCCGGGCACGCCGATCCCGACAGATCGGGAGCTGCAGCTGGGCGACGACATCGCCAGGCTGAGCGCTCAGCTAAGAGACGCGGAGGCTAAGCTCGAACTGCTCGAGCGATCCCCAGCGACACCGGCGATCGCGTGGGCACGGCGCCGCGCTCGAGAGCTTGCTGCGCGAGCGGGGCGCGAACGCGGCCATTAGCAACATCGCCGTGCTGGTAGACCGGTGGGGCATGGCCCCGGGGACTCATAGGGGTGGCTTACAACGTCACGGGAGACTTTCGGAATGCGGCGACGTCGCCTGAGCAAGCGCCGACTGGTTGCGGTGGCGGCCGGCGGAATCCTGGCCCTGGTCGTGGCGGCGTTTCTAGTCATTTACTTCGTCATCTTCCCGACCTCTTCGCCGAGGCCGTTGAGTCTCAGCTCGAGCGCGGCCAGCGTTCCGGTCAGCTCAGGCGGACGGCTCGCAGGCCGGTGGACGATCGCTAGCGGTTCAGTCGCGGGCTACCGGGTCCGGGAGAAGCTCGGCTTTCTCCCCGCCGAGGACGATGCAGTTGGGCGCACGTCGGACATAACCGGCGACGCCATCCTGACCGAGCGGGGCAGGGCGGTCACGATCGCGAAGGCCTCCTTCACGGTGGCGGTCAACACGCTCAAGAGCGATCAAGCGATGCGCGACCAGCACATCCGCACGATTGGAATACAGAGCGACACCTACCCGACCGCCACGTTCAAGCTCACCAAACCCGTCGCCCTCCCCGCGACCGCTCTCGACGGCAGCGTCGTTCAGGTGCCAGTGACCGGCATCTTCGACATCCACGGGACCTCTAGAACCGAAACGCTCCCGGTGCAGATGCGGCTCTCCAGCTCGTCGATCGAGGCGGTCGGGTCGCTCACCTTCCCCTGGAGCAGATTCAACATGACGGCTCCAAGCGTGGGTGGATTCGTGAGTGTCGAAAACAAGGCCACGATGGAATTCGATCTACATCTAAAGCCCGCATGAGCCGTGAGCACCGCATCACGCGACGTCAAGCCGTAACCGCCGCCGGGGCGGCTGGCGCTGTGTACCTCGCTGGGCCGGCCCTGTTCCGGGCACTCGATGGAACCGCGGTTGCGGCCACGACGTGCGCCAAGCTCACCCCAGAGCTGACCGAAGGCCCCTACTGGGTCAACACGATGCTCCATCGCGCGGACGTGCGCGCGAACTCGCACGGCGGCGGGCACCAGACGGGCGTGCCGCTCGCCCTCACCATCAACGTCGTCGACTCAAGCAAGGACTGCCAGCCGGTCAACGGCCTCGCCGTCGATATCTGGCACGCCAACGCACACGGCCTTTACTCCGATGAGTCCTCTCAGCAGGCCGGCGGCGGCACCAGCGGCGGCGACACGATCGCTGACAACTGGCTGCGCGGCTACCAGATCACCGGCGAGGACCGGGGGATCAGGTCCAAGCCCGTCCGCGGTCAGGTCAGCTTCAAGACGATCTGGCCCGGCTGGTACACCGGCCGCGCGATCCATATCCACGTCCGGGTGCGAAAGCTCTCCCAGCACGGGGCGACGATCGCCGGCTACACCACCCAGATCTTCTTCTCCGACGCCGACAACGACCACGTTCTCACTGACGCGACGCCCTACAACAGTCGCTCGCCCCAGAAAGACCCCACCACCGACGAGAACGACACCGTCCTGAGTAGCGCCGACGACGCCACCAACATCGTGAAGGTGAGAGGCACCATCGGGCACGGATACGCCGCGACGTTCAACATCAGTGTTGACACGGCCGAGATCGAGGCTAAGGGCAGCCTCGGGCGTCCGCACACTGGGGCAGGCGGAGGACCGGGAGCACCACCCGCTCAATAGCCAACCTCTCTCCGCATCCCGCTCGGGTACTGGGCGGGATAATCGCGTGGGACTCAGGAGACCCGCGGCTCCGGTGGGTAGCGATGTGATCGAGTCGGGAGGCAGGCAGTAGGTCGAAAAGCTCGTCAGTGGATCCGGCGACCGCGCACCGCGGCGTCGCGGCTTGGCTACGGCGCGGCCGTGCGGCTCCTGTGGGAGACCAGCCGTCCGCTGTCGGTTGCCGTAGCGCTGTTTACGATCGCGTCGGCCGTCCTGCCCAATGTCGTGCTGGTCGCGGCCGGGCGGCTCGTCGGCACGATTCCCGCGGCGACCGAGCACGGGCTTAGCTCGAGCGCTGGCGACCGCCTGTTCGGCGCCCTCGCGATCACAGGTGCCGCGTACGCGGCGGCCCTGTTGCTGGGTCCCGTGCAGTCGGCGCTGAGCTCCGTGGTCAAGTGGCGGATCGTCTACACGACCCAGGACCGGCTGATCACGGCGGTCTCCGGGCCCCCGGGAATCACTCACCTCGAGGACCCGAAGGTGCTCGACGACCTCGCGCTCGCCCAGGGGCAGATGGTCAACCAGTGGACGGGCGACGCACCAATGACGCTCGCGCTGGTCATCAGCAATCGGGCAAGCGGCCTGATCGCGTGTGGCGTGCTCGCCTCATTTCGATGGTGGCTCGGACTGGGCATGCTCGTGATGTGGATCATCGTTCGCCGTCCGCAGCTGAGGCTGATCAGGCAACAGGGCGCCCTGTATGCCGGCAGCTCGGAGTTGATGCGACGGGCGTGGTACCTCCGCGGTCTGGGCGCGATGCCCGACGTCGCCAAGGAATCGCGGGTGTTCGGGCTCGGTGGCTGGCTCGTCGAGCGCTATCGCGGGCAGGCCCTGCTCGGGCTTCGCGAACCCTGGGCATGCCTCCGGCGCCTCGATCGGACCGTCCTGTTGCTGGCGCTCGTCGTGCTCGGTGCCTACGGGCTCGCCTGTGGCTATCTCGGGTACGCGGGCTATCACCGCGAGATCACGCTCGGGACCCTGGCGGTAATGCTGCCGATGCTGGTAGCGACCGTCACCTTCGGCGACATCTCCTTGGACGACGTCGCGCTCGCCTGGATGCTCCAGGGAGTCCCCCGGACCGCCAAGCTCGAGGCCGAACTGGCGCCCAGCACCTCGGTGCTGACTGGACTCCTGTCGGCGCGAGATCTTCCTACGCGAGAGGTGCGCTTCGAGCACGTCGCGTTTTCCTACCCGTCGGCGACGGGCGGGGTATTCGATGACCTAGAGCTCACTCTTCCGGCGGGACGATCGACAGCGCTCGTCGGGATCAACGGAGCGGGCAAGACCACGCTCGTCAAGCTCCTCGCGCGCCTGCATGATCCCGATGCCGGGCGTGTCCTCGTCGACGGCATCGAGCTCACGCGGCTCGATGCATCGAGCTGGCAGCGGCAGGTGGCGGTCGTGTTCCAGGACTTCGCCCACTATCCCCTGACGCTCCGCGAGAACATCGGTTGGGGTGCGCCCTCTCACCTCGATGACGTAGAGGGACTCGAGGCCAGCGCGGCCCGGGCGGGGGTGGCGCTCGACGCCGGGTGGGACACCGTCCTGTCTCGAAGCTACGAGGGTGGCGTCGAGCTCTCAGGCGGACAGTGGCAGCGGATCGCACTCGCTCGCGCGCTGTTTGCCGTTCGCCACGGCGCCCGCATCCTCGTCCTCGACGAGCCAACCGCATGGCTCGATGCCCGTGGCGAAGCCGACTTCTTCGACCGTTTCCTGGAGATCACCGAGGGCACGACCTCGCTGATCATCTCGCACCGGTTCTCGACCGTCAGGCGCGCGGACCACATCTGTGTGCTCGAGAGCGGCAAAGTCGTCGAGCAGGGCGGTCATGAGGGGTTGGTCGCGGCAGGAAAGCACTATGCCCGGCTGTTCCGTCTGCAGGCCGCGCGCTACGAGGATCCGGCATGAGCCGCTGGCGGCCCTGGACCTCCATGTTCCTGTGGAGCTGGCGGGCCGCGCCGCGCTGGGTCCTGTACGCGGGGTCGGTTCTCGTCGCGGGAGCGATCACCTCTGTCCTCTACCCGGTCGCACTTGCCGTTCTGATCAATGCCGCAGTCCGCCACGAAGGCGAGCGCCTCGTCCTCGGCGTCGTCGCGCTGGCGGTTCTCTACGCGCTTACGTGGACATTCGGCATGCTCGCCGGGACCGCCTGCGCGACCTTGTCGGACAAGACCGGGATTTACCTGAACGCGCGGATCGCGGAGCTCCTCAACGCCGTCAGCGGCGTCGATCACCTCGAGCGTCCGGCGTATCGAACCGAGCTCGACCTGCTTCAACAGAACCTTGGGCCGCTCAGCAACGGTGCTCGACAGATGCTGGTCGTCCTCCAAATCCTCGTTCGGACGGTGGGGCTGGTCGTGATTCTCGCCACCATCTTTCCGCCGCTCGCGCTGCTCCCTCTCCTGGCGGTTGCCCCACTGCTCGGCGAGCGAGCATCGGTGCGGATCCGCCAGCGCGCCGACGAGCAGGTGGCACCGCACCGAAGGCTGGCGAATGAACTCTTCGAGCTGGCGACCTCCGCAGGATCCGGCAAGGAGCTACGGGTGTTCGGAGTCACCGAGGCGCTGCGTGAACGTCACCGGGGCAAGGCCGAGATCGTGAGCTCGAGCACGACCCGCGCGGCACTGGTCGGAGGCTTTTATGGAACGGTTGGATGGGTGCTCTTCGCTGCCGGGTTCGTAGGCGGCATCGCAGCGGTCGTGGTGCGCGCCGTGGACGGCCACGCCAGCGTCGGGGAGGTGGTCCTCGCTGTGACGTTGATCCAACGCGCCCAGCTCCAAATCGGCCAGGCCGCGGCGTCGATTGGCGCGCTGCTGACGGCGACCCGAACCGCCGAGCGTTTGCTGTGGCTCGAGGATCATGCCGCCGCCGATCGCGTCGAGCAGGAGGGCCGTCACGCGAAGCCGCCATCGATGCTCACGAACGGGATCACGTTGCGGGACGTCAGCTTCGGCTATCCAGCGACCGGCGTCCCGGTGCTTGAAGGGGTTGATCTGCATTTGCCCGCCGGAGCCGCGGTCGCGCTCGTCGGCGAGAACGGCGCCGGAAAAACCACGCTGGTCAAGCTCCTCACGGGCATGTACCAGCCGACCTCGGGTGCCGTGCTGATCGATGGGGTGCCGCTCGCCGAGATCGAGCTGGCGGCGTGGAGGAAGCGAACCGCAGCCACGTTCCAGGACTTCGTGCAATTCGAGCTGCTCGCCGGTGAGGCCGTCGGCATCGGTGACCTGCCGCGGATGGATGACGCGGCGGCGCTGGATACAGCGCTCGACCGGGCCGACGCGACGGCGCTCACACTCCAGCTGCGGGACGGCCTGGCCACGCCCATCGGGCGATCGTTCTCGAGCGGACAGGATCTGTCCGGCGGCCAGTGGCAACGACTCGCACTGGCCCGGGGGATGATGCGAGATCTCCCCCTGTTGCTCGTCCTCGACGAGCCGACCGCCAGCCTCGACGCGATCACCGAAGCCGCTCTGTTCGATCGCTATCTGGCTGCACGCGCGCTGGTCAAGGGTTCAGGCGCGATCACCCTGATCGTCTCGCACCGCTTCTCGACCGTCCGAACGGCCGACCTGATAGTCGTGATCGATCAGGGACGGATCGCGGCCGTTGGTGACCACGCGAGCCTGATCCGGGCGGGCGGTCTCTACGCCGACCTGTACGAAATCCAGGCGCGGGCGTATCGGTGAGCGGGGCGTGCCGGTGAACCTCGCGGGCGAGGTCAGGTCACGGTGATCCGCGCGTGCATGCCCATCTGGAAGTGGCCGGGCATGGAGCAGTAGAGCATGTAGCGCCCGCGCTTCAGGTGCCAGGTGGCGTAGCTGATGTCTCCGGACGGCGTGGTCTTCACGGCCCCGTCGATCGGCCCGATCATCTGGCCGCGGGCGTTCACGTGGCGGATCCGGAGATCGTGCATGTCCTGACCGCGATTCCACAGCTCGACGTAGACCTTGCCGGCCGGGAGCCGTCCCCGTGACGGCCACAGTGACCATTCCTGGGCGTAGACGAGGAGATGCGTTGGGGGCGGCTTGAGCTTCGCGGTCGCCGCGGGGATGGAGCCGATACTGGCCCAGGCAGCCAGCGCGACGATCACCGTCACCGCGGTGCGGTGCTTGCCGAGCGGGTTACGCACCGGACCCCAGCAGCTGGTAGCGCGGGAACGAACTGGCGCTCGGGATCACCGCAGCGGCGTCCTGGTCGAACCATTGCTCAAGCAGCGAGCAGTACACCCCGCGGTAGTCGACATTCTCGACCTGATTGCCGTTGGTATCGAGGCTCGTCAGCGATGGGAACTCGCCGAGCATCCCGCCGGCGACGCGGGTGCCGATCAGCAGGCCCGTGCCGGCGGCGCCGTGGTCGGTCCCGTCCGAGCCGTTCTCCTGGGCGCGGCGGCCGAACTCGGACCAGACGTGGATCAGCACCCGGTCGGCGAGGCCCCGGGCCTCGAGATCGGACTGGAAGGCGGCGAGCGAATCGGTGGCCAGCTTAATCCCGGGATCAAACGTCCCGACCTGGGAGGAATGGGTGTCGAACTGGGTGTCGGAGGTGAGGGCAACGCACCTGAGCGGAACCCCGGCCGCGATCATCGCAGCCAGGCCCGCCAGACGCTGAGGGAAGTCCGAGTCACCCGTATTGGGGTAGGTGACCGGACTCGTGTAGGCGGGGTCACCGTTCGAGTTGACGAATGGCTTCAGTGTGCGGCGGACGATCCCGACCTCTGATGCAGCCTGGGCCACCTGGGCGATCGCCGGGTCGTGCGAGTGCCGCTGTCCGTCACCGAGCGCGGAGGCGGAGTCCATCGCCCACTCGAACGCGTCGCCCCAGACGCCGTTGATGTACATCGAGAAGTTGTCCGGCTGGTCGATCGCCGCGACCGGGTTCCTGGCGCTCGCCAGCGTCGGGTTCATCTGGCCGTCCATCGACAGGCCCTGGAACGGGTTCGTCGGCGTGCCGGCGACATCGAGGTAGCGACCGAGCCAGCCGGTCTCAAGCTCCGTATCGGTCGCTCCCACCTCCCAGTAGTGGCGCGAGGTGAAATGCGACATATCCGGATCCGTGTATCCGATCCCCGGAATCACGGTCATCCGGCCGGCGTTGTGGAGCTGCGAGAAGCTGCTGGCCGATGGATGCCAGTAGAGGCTCGGGTCCTCGCGGAGCGACAGGCCGCTCGTCGCCGGGACGCCGAGGGTTGGACGCAGCTTTTGGTAGGTCGGGTCGCCGGCCGGGCCGAGCAGCGCGAGCGAGTCGACCCCGCCCTGGAGAAAGACCGAGACCAGGATCGGGCTGGCCGGGCCCTGGAGCGCCGCCGCCCGTGCGATCCCGTCGCCGAGCACCCGATTGGTCAGTCCGAGCCGCCCGGCGCCGTAGACCGAGAGCAGACCGCCGGCCGCGCCGCGCAGCAGTTGACGACGGTCGATCCCGACGCCGGCCGGGACTGGCATCCGCGGGTCCCATTCGCGAGCCACCGGCCGCTTCCCTGAGGCGAGCACGCGGCGGATCGCCTGCGACCGGGAGAAGCCATCGCAGCAGTTGCTCGTGGAGGGCCGGCCGGGCGTCGGGTCGGTCATGCGGTCTGCCACTCCGGGGTCATGGGGATCAGCGCGCGAAGCGCGTTCTGCCGCAGCTCGCGGTACCGGAGGACCTCCCAGGTAGCGGTGATCCCGTGCTCGACACGACGACTGAAGGCCTCGAGATTGCCTCGGGTGCCGGGCGAGAGCGTCGGGTTGCCCCAGTAGCGCAGGGCGTTGGCGACCGCCTGCGACGGTGTCTCGCCACTGGGATAGTGGACGCTGTTGGTGTCGATGGTGCGCTTGTTGAGGGCCGTGTTGACCGCCGTCAGCCGTCCCGCCCACCGGGCCGTATCGAGCCAGTCGGCGTAGTTCCACCCCGACACATTCGGCGGCTGGAACAGCACCTGACCGGTCAGCGAGGCGACCCACGCCCAATCGGTGGTGACGATTGTCTGGCGGCTCGCCCGCAGCATCCCCGCGCAGAACACAACCGGTGGGATCACCAGCCTCGGTCCCTCGTAGAACAGCGGATGGCGGAGGATCGCTTCCACGATCGGCCGGACCTCGAAGCCCGAGGCGACGTAGGCGCGCTCCAGTGCCCTGGCCTCCGCCCCCGGGATCGGCGTGCCGATGAGGTAGCCCCACAACTTGTTGACGAAGAACGATGGGTGGGTGCGGTGCTGAACCGCGAGGCGGCAGCTGTCGACCCACGTGAACCGCCCGCTTTGGCCAAAGATCGTCTTGACACCGTCGTCGTGAAGCGTCGGGTCGAAGTGGAAGTTCGTGGGACCGCTGCCCTGCGACCAGTCGTTTGTCCATCCGGTCAGCGCCCGCGCGTTCTGGTGGACGTCGTCCTGGTCGTAGCCTCGGTCGGCGCCGAGCGTGAACAGCTCGAGCATCTCACGGCCGTAGTTCTCGTTCGGGCTGTACTTGTTGTTGCTTGACCCGTTGAGCCACAGGAGCATCGCGGGATCCTTGGTGACGTCGAGCAGCAGCTGGTGGAAGTTGCCGAGCGCGTGTGAGCGCATCATCCGGTTCTGCCGGATCATCAGCTGCGCGTTGGAGGCCTCCTCGGAGGTCGCGAACCAGCTGTGCCAGATCAACGTCATGCGCTCGATCAGTTGCTGGTTGGAGCGGACCATCCGGTCAAGCCACCAGCAGTGGTCATCGCCCCAGGTGTTGATCGGGTCAAGCGCCTGGCCCTTGTCGTTGTGTGGTGCCGCGCCGATCAGCCGGGCGCGACCGGCCGGCCGGGTGAGCGAGGCGACCGCGCCATCAAGGCCACGAGCCGCGAGCTTGGCGGCCTGGCCCGGCGTCGGCCCGAAGCCGGCACGCCAAAGCAGACGGCAGGCATGCGCCTCCGTGAACCGACCTCCAAACTGCGCGATGGGGGACCGAGAGAGGTGAGCCACGTGCTGAGCGATCCCCGTGCAGGGCGATCTCTAGGAACGTATCGACCCGCCCCGATGGCAACTTGAAACGCCGCCAGCGGGACCGTCCCATCGGCCGAGACGCCCTCACCTGTCCTCAGGTGTCGAGGTTCTCGACGATCTCGTTCGCGCGTGACCACTGGTCGGGGGGAACGACGAGATAAACGTCGCCGCGACCGAACCGGTCAAGCGGATGATCGGCAACGCAGCTGGTGTCAACACCCAGAGCGCGAAGTTGGTCGCGCCATGCGAGGGCCGTCGCGTCATCCTCGAACACGATGACCGTCTCCCAGCCCTCGAACCGAGGATCGCCGATTGAGACGTTCTCCTCCGTTGCCGCGCGGGGTCTACGGAACCGCGGGATTGGCACAGCTCAAGGGTACGTTCTGCGCCGAATTTGCAGCTCGGGAACTAGTAGACAAAGGCCGAGAGGGCCCGCGCGACGTCGATCGCCCTCAGCGGCCCGAACCGCAGCGTCCAGGCGCCGTCGAGCTCTTGGCGGAAGCTGTGGTCCACCCCGCGCTCTGCGAGTGCCGCTCGATGATGCTCGGCGCGCTCGTAGCCGCTGACGCCCTGGAAGGTCGCGTCCAGCCCGTAGCGGCCATCGTCAACGGGCCAGATCGTCAGCCGGTCCGCTACCGGTCCTGCCTTGACCGGCAGATGCGCGCCTGAGCCCATGCAAGCGGTGATCGGCCCCCTTCGGGCGGCACTTAAGGCGTCCAGTCAGGATCCGGACGCAACCCACCTAGGCCACCAACAGCACGCAGATCTAGTCCACCCTCCGGTCGTCGCGGCGGAGCGCGTCTGTGAACCGCTTGGGAACCGCAGCGTCCTCCCCTTCCTCCCACAGTGTGACCACCACGAGCTCACCGACTTCTTGCCGGCAGACAAACACCAGGTCGCGTCGCTCCAGGTCGCGAACCAGCACGGTCCCATCCGACGCCGCCTCGGCGCGCCCCGCCGCGTGGGCGCGGGCTACGCGGGAGGCTACCTCGACCTTCTCATCGAGCGTCCCGCGCACCCGCTGGCGAAACCGCTCCGCCGCGTGATTGGTCACCGCCACCAGCATGCGCCAAAGATAAGCGAGCGCCACGCTACCGGCTGCCCGCTTCCGCCTCGGTCAAAGCCACAATCGGGTGATGCGCCCCAAGCTCGACTGCTGGCCCTGCGTGACTTTCGGCTCGTGTTCGGAGCCGCGGCGGTTCCGCTGCTCGGAGACGGAATCGTGCCCGTCGCGCAGCTCCCTCTGGCTGATCCTGCCAGCGCGATCGGGGTCTCAGGCGTGCTCTACCTGTGTGGCGGCCTCGAGCTCGCCGCCACGGGTGCGCTCCTGCTGGTCAAGGACGTTCGCAGGCTGGGCCCGCGACCGGAGATGGCCGAGGAGCTGGAGGAGACGCGGATTCGATCCTCGGCTGCGGCCGGCTGAGGTCGCGCTCACGCCGCCAGGGCCGGGCGGACCTCACGGGCCAGCCGCTCGAGGGACATGCGAAGCGCACCGCCCGCCAGGAGCGCCTCGGTCGCCTTGGCGAGCGTACGGCCAAACAGGCCGCGTCCCTCCACTGCGATCGAAGCTTCGACCTCACTCGCGGCGCCCGTGGGTCGGACCCGGTACTTGACGTCGATACAGATCGGGCCCTGGGCGACGAGCTCAAACCGTTCGTGCGAGGCACGCAGGACGTCGACGTCGAATTCGACCGAACGGCCCGCCAGCCTGCCCGCGACGCGAGCCCGGCTCCCGGACTCAAGCCGCGTCCCGTCAAGCGCCAGCACTTCGAACGGGACCGGAGCCCAGCGCGCGATCGCGTCAGGCTCGGTGAGCAGCGCGAGGACGTCGGTCGGCGATCCGCTAACCGTGGTGTTGGAATGCCAGGAGCACATGGGGAATGCGGCCAAGCTACGCATCACCAACCAGGGCTTCCACGTCATCTGACACATACCACGGTGCGATCACGAGGCAGCAGTCCGCTAGGCGCCCCCGTCATCCATTCGGGGTGACGCGAGCGCCGATGCCACGCTCGCACCAGAGTGGTGCGGCCCTGGGCGGCAACGTCGAGCTCGCGCTCATCGAGAAGGTCGCCGAGCGTCATCTCGTGCAACTGGTCGAAGCTTGCCCACGGCCGCTGGTTGTGGTTGACCTCCTGTGTGGCGGCCAAGGCGCGAGCGCGCCAATCGTCGGCCAGTTCGTCTGGGTCAGCTTCCAGCCCGATCTCCCGGAAACGCGCTGGCGACGGTGGAGCGCCAATCGAGCAGCGTTCCGAAGACGTCGAACGTGAGCGCGCGCACCTCCCTCTGCTCCAGCCTACGCGTCCAGCTACGGGCGGGAGCCTTTACGACCGGCCACACGTTCAAGGTCCCGAGCCGCTGGGAGGTCAGGTCTGGGAGCTGACGGAGCGCCATACGTCAGCGATGAAACGGCCGGAGCCATCTACCGATTCGTGCCCTAGCCCGGCGGGCATAGAATCAAGCCATGAGGAGCACCGGTGGGCGGGACCGCCGTTGGCACCTGACGCCGGGCGGGTGGGTGCTTCTAGTCCTACTTCTCGTGCTCGTGATTCTTGCCTTTGTCGCACCGAGCCGCGGCGTCTACTTTGCGCTGATCGTGGTGGTCCTGCTGTGGGCCGTCATGCTTGGCTCGATGTTCCCGTCCGGCTCGGCCCGGGCGATGTTCCGGCGTGACGCGGGCACGACCGACTGGGGCGCGGAGCAGGATCGGGACTACGACCGGGGACGCGACTTCGACTGAAGTCGGCGCTGTGCTTGGTCGTCGGGCCTGCACCCAGGTTCGGCGCTCCCGCTGGGCGCGCTGCCTGCTCGTAACGGGCGCTGTCCTGATCCTCGCTGGCTGCGGAGGTGGCGGAACCCGGCCCAACGACACCCTCCGAGCCGTGGTCTCGCGTCTGCCGGCGAGGGGTTGCAGCACCGCTGTCGCCTCGGCTTCCCGCGTGCGGGCGAGCACCGCTTTCCTCCGGCTCTCTCACCCACCGTTCGGGGTGGCCGTTACGCCAGACGGGCGGTGGTCGTTCGTCGACGAGCTACCGGGCTATGTGGCCGTGTTCTCGGACACCGGGCGCCAGCCACGGCTCGTGCGAACGATCAGCCTGCCCTACAACGCACTCGGGAATTCTCTGACCTCTGACGGGAGGTATCTGCTCGTCGCGGACGCCGGCGATGGGGCAACAGTGGTGAGTGTGGCGAGAGCCGAAGCTGGTCTTCCCCATGCCGTACTGGGAACGCTCTCCGCCGCACCGGGCTCGGCTGGCGGGAGCGGGGGCGCGATCGAAGCGACGAGCTCACTTGATGGCCGCTACGCGTTCGTATCCATCGAGTACGGCAGCGGCGTCGCCGTCTACGACCTCCGGGCCGCCCTGGCTGACCATTTCCGCAGATCGACCTACGTGGGATCGGTTCCGCTCGGCCAAGCCGTGGTTGGTCTCGCCGTCTCGCCTGACGACCGGTGGCTCTATGCGACCAGCGAGCTCGCGGGTAACTCACAGGTCGAGGGTTCCCTGAGCGTCATCAGTCTTGCTAAGGCCGAGCGCCGGCCCGCTGGCTCGGTGGTGGCCACGGCGCTCGCCCACTGCGGTTCCGTACGTGTGGTCGTTTCCCCGGACGGCGACACGGTCTGGGTGACCGCGCGGGAGAGCGACCAGCTCCTGGGCTTTTCGGCCGCCAAACTCAGGAGCGACCCGGCCCACGCGCTGCTCGCTGCGGTTCGCGTGGGCGAGGCTCCGGTTGGGCTGGCTCTCGTGGACGGGGGGCGGGAAATCGTGGTGGCTGACTCAAATCGCTTCGGGGCGCCCGGAGCCCGCGCGGAGCTGACGCTCGTCAGCACCTCCTCCGCTCTGGCTCACCGCCCGGCCGTTTTGGGCACGCTCCCCGCGGGAGGCTTCCCGCGGGAGATGGCGCTCGAGCCCGACGGCCGGACGCTGCTGGTGGGCAACTTCGCCTCACAGGAACTCGAGGTCGTCGACGTGGAGCAGTTTCCGACGCGCTAGGACGCCTCGACGAGCCTCAGCACAATCGGCAGCGACCCGAGCCGGACTTCCAGCACTGCGGTCTGGCTCGACCGCCGCGTGAAACCGCCGGTGATGTCGGCGCCCTCATTCCCTGGGATCCCGTCCGGGTAGGTCTTGAAGTCGATCGACGGGACCGTCACCAGCTGATCCCCCAGCGCGACCGCGAAGTGCTGATCGAGTGTCTCTCCCAGCCCACTGACGAGATCGCCCCGATGGGATACCTGTGCCGTCATCTGGCTGAAGGCTCTCGCGCCGCGCGAGGTGAAGCCGAACGTGACGCCGGGACTGCCGGAGGCATCGGCGCCCGGCCGGGGGTTGGTGACCCCGGTGCTGGGGATGCCCGGGTGATCGCGGAGCACGTAGAACTGAGCCGTTGGGTCGGCCAGGGTGGATCCCCGGGCGAAGCCGCCCGACGGCACGGCCTGAAGGACGACCGTGCCGGCGGGAACCGTCAACGTCTCGGCCAAACCCGGAGCGGCGCCCGGGGGCAGGAGGGCGGTGAGCAGATCTGCGCTCGGGGCCGGGCCGGCCAGGTAGCAGCGTGTCCCGGGTGCGAGTCGAGTCCCGTAGTAGCGAGCGGCCGCCGCGCACGCGGAGCTGCCGGGCCCCCCGAAGGCGAAGTACTGGGCTCCCGGACGCCCGTTGTTGGCCGAAGCGTGCAGGGGTTGCTCGGCAGCTAGGCGCACCGCGTTAGAGAGCGAAACGCTGCCTGCTCCCACCGAGCCCGGCGCCAAGGTGCCACTCCCCTGGCTGATCTGCAGCGCACTCGGGTCTTGCCTCGCCAGGCCGCTGGCCACCGACTTCCCGGCCGGCGTGAGCGCGTTCGCCTCCCAGTCATAGAAGCCCAGGCGCCCGGTCACGCCGGCGAGCGAGAGGATCCGGAGCCGGGTGACCGGAGTCGCCCTTCCCACGTGAACCACCACGCGATCGCCCGAGCGTGTGACCGAAACGGCACCGTGCTCTCCCGGCAGGGAGCCGGTCAGCGTCTGAAGGAGCGCGGCCGCCCGTGTGACCGCCTCGCCCGAGACTCCGCGTACATCCGCTGCGGGCTCAGCGCGAAAGACAAGCTCCGGACCGCCCGGCGCCACGGAAGCCGCTGGCTTCCGCGTGCGAGTGCCCAGAAAAACGCCCACCACGGCCACGACGACCAGCAGCGCGGCCACCGGTGCGAGCTTCCCCGGACTGAGCCAGGAGACACGACGGGCGCGGCGGCGGCGCGTGGAAGCCCTGCCGATCGCCTCATCTAGAGCGCTTCGGCCGCGACGGCGCGCCTGCTGGCTCGGCGCCTCTACCTGAGGCCGGGCACGGCGCACCCAATCAAGCTCGTCGATCATCCGCTCGCCTCCTGGGCGCTGTCATCGCCGGGCTTCCCGGCCTCGAGCCCCGCCCTGAGCCGGGAACGGGCCCGGGCGAGGCGTGAGCGGACCGTGCCAACCGGAACCGCGAGGGCCGTGGCGATCTCCTCGTAGGAGAGCTCCTCCCACGCATAGAGCAGGAGGACGTCCAGCTGATCGGGGTCAAGCTCGCGCAGCAGGAGCGCCAGCCGGTCCGCGAGCTCACCCGCCGTTCCGCTCGGCGATCTCACGTCGTGCCTCAGCCGAGCCGCAAGCTCGGTCGCCCGCCGGTCGGCCCGTAGCTCATTGCGGAGCAGGTTGGTGGCGATACCCAGGAGCCAGGGTCGCGCCGACTCCGCCTCGGGACGAAACCGGTCGCGTCGCTCGAAGGCCACGGTGAAGGTCGACGCCGCCAGGTCCTCGGCCTGCGCCCGCTCGGTTCTCCGAGCCAGATAGCGGAAGACCGCGTCGAAATGGCGGTCGAAAATGGTGGAGAAAACGCTGGGGTCGCCCAGCGAACACGCAATCACGGCAGCATCGTTGTCCTGATCGGAAGCTGATCGTCCTCGCCCCACTGCTACCTATTGTCACGACGGGCCCGCGGAGTTCCCGAGCCCGCACAGGCTCAGTACCCCAGCAGCGCCGCCAGGACGTGCGGCGCTACGTAGACCTCCCACAACGCCGCCAGCACCAGCGTCGGAACGGCCAGGCTCACGGTGACGATGGTCGCCGCCAGCAGCTGATCCCATTCGCGCCGGCGGCTGGCGATGATCCAGGCGGCCAGCGGCAGGAAGAGCGCCGCCAGCTCAGGGACGGCGTGGGGCAGCAGGCCCAGCAGCACCAGCCCGGGCGCGACGTGCAGGCCAGCGGCCACCTGGGCCGTCCCCGTGCCCAGCGAGTAGGCCTGCATGCTCAGCGAGAAGCTGGTCGCTCCGACCACGCAGGCCATCGCGATGGGTCGGCCGCGCTCGTGGACGACTCGGTTCAGACCCGTCTGGTAGGAGGCCTGGAGCGGAAGCGAGCTCCCGGCGATGAATCCGGCCACGCACGCCATCGCGTGTAATGCGAGGACGAGGAGGTTGTGGATGAGGATCCGCGCCACGTCCCCCGTCCCGCCGACGACGAACGGGGGCTGGCTCGGCCGCACGCCGAGCTCCGAGCCGGACCTGATGACTGCGATCAGCCAGATCGCCATGAGCAGCACCGCCGCCGTGGCCAGGCTGCCGAGCAGCCACGTCCGCAGCACGGCCCAGGGCCGGCGCCGCCAGGTGACCAGGGCGGAGCGGGTCGACCTGAGGCCCTGCGTAAAGGCGTAGGCGGAGGCATCCACTGGATCGCACATCGGCGGCCGGGCACCGAAGCCTTAGGCTCTGCGAGCCGTGGCGCTCACCCCTGACCAGTTCGATGCCGTCGACATGCGCGTGGGGCGGATCGTTTCGGTCGAGGACTTTCCGGGGGCGCGGATCCCGGCCTGGAAGCTCGAGATCGACTTCGGCCCTGAGCTCGGCCGCAGACGCTCCTCAGCCCGGATCAAGAACTACGCCGCCGGGGAGCTCGAGGGAGCGCTGGTCGTGGCCGTCGTCAACTTCCCCCCCAAGCAGATCGGGCCTGTGCGCTCCGAGGTGCTCGTACTCGGCGCCGTCGAGCCGGACGGGACTGTCCAGTTGCTTCGGCCGGACGGCGATCCGCCCCTCGGGTCGCGAATCGCCTGAGCGCCGAGCGCAATACTCCGGGTGATGGAACGCAACGTCCTTGGCGGGCCGCTGCAGGTGTGCAGCGTCGACCCGCTCACCGGGTTCTATCGCGATGGGCAGTGCCGCACCGGCCCGGGTGACCTGGGGAGCCACACCATCTGCGCTGTCGTGAGCGCCGAGTTCCTCGAGTTTCAGCGGAGCATCGGAAACGACCTCAGCACGCCGATCCCGCAGTACGACTTCCCGGGGCTGAAGCCTGGTGATCGCTGGTGCGTCACTCTGCACAACTGGCTCCGCGCCCACGAGGCGGGCGTCGCCTCGTTCGTCGTACTGGCGGCGACCCACGAGAGCGTGCTTGAGGTGGTGCCCCTCGAGGTGCTCAGGGAGTACGCGGTCGATGTGCCGGCCGACCCCGGCTCGCTCGTCTGAGCCTCAGGGCAGGAGCACGATCTTGCCGTGCGTGTGCCGCTCGGCCAGCTCGGCGTAGGCCTCTCTGACCTCGTCCAAGCTGAATGTCTTAGCCACCGGGAGCTCGAGGCTGCCGTCGGCCACCATCGCCGCCAGCTCGCCCAGCCGCCGCGCGCTGGCGTTCGCGTGAGTGCCTTCCGACTTCACGCCGAAGCGTCCGACGGCCTCGAAGTCGGCGATCGTGTTGATCCGGTCCGGGGGGACGCCCAGGTCGATGGCGAGCGCCACGTAGCCGCCGCCGAAGGTGTCGATGAACGCGTTGATCGTCCCGTGGGCAGCCTGCTTGATGCGCTCCTCCTGTCCGTCACCGTAGGTGACCGGAACGATGTCGTGCTCGCGCAGCCACTCGTGGTTCTCCTCGCTGGCCAATCCGATAACCAGGGCGCCGGTGCGGCGCGCGAGCTGGACCGCGACTGACCCCACGCCGCCCGCGGCGGCTGAAACGACGACCGTCTCGCCCGCCTTCGGCTGGACGGCGTCGACCGAGTTGTAGGCCGCCATCCCGACCACGAAGAGCGATCCCGCGACCTCCCAGGACAGGTTCTCCGGCTTGGGCGTGAGCTGGTCGGCTCCTACGACCACGAGCTCGGCCTGGCTGCCTCGCTGCTCAGTCCAGCCGAGGACCTCGTCGCCGTCACTGAAGTTCGTGACGCCCTCTCCGACGGCGTCGACGATCCCGGCGAAGTCAGTCCCCTCACCGGAGGGAAACGTGGCCGGGAACCGCGCGTCCAGCCGTCCCTCGCGGATCGCGATCTCGCCGGGGTTGATTCCGGCTGCCTTGACCGCGACCCGGACCTCGCCGGGCCCCGCGACCGGGTCCTCAACCTCCCTGACCTCGAGAACGTCGAGGCCGCCGTAGTGGTCGAATCTGACGGCTCGCATCAGGCGGGCTGCCGCGCCGGGGTTGCCTCCGGCAGCCGCGTACGGAGCGCCTTGCGGTCGAGTTTGCCCACGCTGGTCAGGGGCATGGCGTCGACCAGGTGAATCTCGCGGGGGTATTTATAGCCACCGATCCGGGCCTTGGCCCACGCGATCAGCTCCTGAGGCGTCGTCTCCGCCCCGGGGCGCAGGGACACGAAGGCGACGACCTCCTCGCCGTGAATTTCATCGGGACGTCCGACCACGCCCGCCGCCTCGAGCGCCGGGTGCTCGAGCAGGGCGTCCTCGACATCCCGCGGGTAGACGTTGAAGCCGCCCCGGATGATCAGGTCCTTCTTGCGATCGACGACGAACAGGTAGCCCGCCTCGTCCTGATAGCCCAAATCGCCGGTGTGGAGCCAGCCATCCTGGATCGCCTCCGCCGTCGTTTCCGGCGAGCGCCAGTAGCCGCGCATCATCCCGGGCGAGCGGGCGCATACCTCTCCGACCTCGCCGCGCGGGAGTTCGCGACCTTCCTCGTCGAGGATTCGCAGCTCGATCCCAGGAACGGGAAAGCCCACCGATCCCGGCTTCTCCCGCCCGACCGGGTTCGTCGTCAGCAGGGCGGCGGTCTCGGTGAGTCCGTAGCCCTGGCGGATGCTTACCGACGGGACCCGGCGCACGAACTGCTCGGCCACCTCTGGGGCCAGCGGCGAGCCGCCCGAGGAGACGTATTGCAGCGAGCTGAGGTCGTAGTCCTCCAGGGGCTGGGAGAGGAGGATCTGCAGCATCGAGGGAACCACCGCCGTTACCTGGATGCGGTGCTCGGCGACGAGCTCGAGAAACGCCTGAGGATCGAACCAGCGCAGCAGCACCGCCACCCCCTGCTCGGGCGAATGCATCGACGCGATCGTGACGAGGAGCCCGTAGGCGTGGGAGAGCGGGAGCGTGCCCAGACCGCGGTTGATGCCCGGTATGTACGCGGCGCCGTGGGCGGAGGCACCGGTGAAGTGAAGGCTGGCGTGGGTGAGCATCACGCCCTTGGCCCGCCCGGTCGTCCCGCCTGTGTAGAGGAGAGCGGCCAGCTCATCATCGCCCCGCGGCACGATCGGTGCGGGATCGGCCTGCTCGAGCTCATCCAGCGGAAGCAGGCCATCGACCGATCCACTGCTGATCACGAACTTGACGCCCTCAAGGCCGCTCGTGGCCTCACGTACCTTGTCGGCGAACTCGGGCGTGGTGATCACCGCGGTCGCCTCGGAATCCGAGATCACGTGCCGGAGCTCCTCGGGCGGCATGAGGAAGTTCCCCGGGGTGACCACCGCGCCGGCGCGCCAGAGTGCGTTGTAGGAGATCCCCACCTCGGGAGAGTTGGCCATGGTGACCACGACTCGGTCCCCGGGCGCGATGCCAAGCTCAGTCAGACCGGCGGCCAACCTCGCCGCGCGCTCGTGCAGCTCGCCCGAGCGATACCAGCGCCCCTCAAACATAAGAGCCTCGTAGTCGCCGCGGCGCTCGAATGACTCGTCAGCCAGACGAGCCAGGTTGTGATCTCCAACTGATGTCACGTGCGGGTGCCCTCGCTGAGGACCGTAGCGCAGCCGCGACTAGTCGAGGTACGCGTAGGCCGGGATGGTCAAGAACTCGATCAGGTCCGGGCACAGCGCCACGCGGTCGAAGATCTCCCGCGTCTCGGCCGGGCGGCCGTTCTGCCAGGTCTCCTCGCCCACGGTTTCACGGATCTTGGCCGTCTCCTCATCGAGGATCGAGCGGACCAGCTCCGGGGTCACCGTGCGTCCGTCCTTAAGCTCGACGCCGTGGTGCACCCACTGCCAGATCTGTGTGCGTGAGATCTCGGCCGTGGCCGCATCCTCCATGAGCGAGTTGATCGCCGCCGCCCCGCGGCCCGTCAGCCAGAAGGAGACGTACTGAAAGCCGACGTTGACGTTGACGCGGAGCCCTTCCTCGGTGATCGCGCCAGGCGTCGCGGCCAGGTCCTGGAGCTCAGCGGCGCTGACCTCGACCTCAGGGCGCTGGCGCTCGAGCTGGTTCGGCGCGCCCTCAAGTCCCTTTTCGAAGATCTCGCGGGCCACGGGCACCAGGTCCGGGTGCGCGACCCAGGTGCCGTCGTAACCCTGGGAGACCTCTCGCTCCTTGTCGGCCCGGACGCCTTCGAGCGCCTTCTCGTTGGCCTCCGGGTCCTTGCGCGAGGGGATGAGGGCGGCCATCCCCCCCATCGCGTGAGCTCCCCGCCGGTGGCAAGTCGCGGCCAGCAGCTCGGTGTAGGCGCGCATGAAGGGAACGGTCATGGTGACCGCGCCGCGGTCGGGGAGCACCATCTCGGGACGGTCCGCGAAGGATTTGATGGAGGAGAAGATGTAGTCCCACCGGCCGGCGTTCAGTCCGGCCGAATGCTCGCGGAGCTCGTAGAGGATCTCGTCCATCTCGAACGCCGCCGGAAGCGTCTCGATGAGCACCGTCGCCTTGATCGTCCCGTGTTCAATGCCGCTGGCCTCCTCGGCGAACGAGAAGACATCGTTCCAGAGCCGGGCCTCGCGGTGGGACTCCATCTTGGGCAGATATAGGTACGGCCCCGAGCCGTTCTCCAGCAGCGGTTGCGCGCAGTGATAGAAGAAGAGGCCGAAGTCGAACAGCGAGCCGCTCACCGGCTGCGAGTCGATCAGCAGGTGGCGCTCGGGAAGGTGCCAGCCCCGAGGGCGCACGAGCAGGGTGGCGGTCTCCTCGGCCAGCTCGTAGTGACGGCCGTCGGATCCGTCGTAGGTGATGGTCCCCTCGATCGCGTCGCGCAGGTTGAGCTGGCCCCGGACCATGTTGTCCCAGGTCGGGGCGTTGGCGTCCTCGAGGTCAGCCATGAATCCGTCCGCACCCGAGTTGAGCGCATTGATCATCATCTTGCGGTCTGTGGGGCCGGTGATCTCGACCCATCGCTGCTGCATGTCAAGCGGGACCGGCGACACGCGCCACTCGCTCTCACGGATCTCCCGGGTCTCCGGGAGGAAGTCGAAGCTCCCACCGTCACGGAGCCGCTGGCGGGCCTGCACCCGCGCTTCCAGGAGCTCGCGGCGGCGCGGGCCGAATCTGGCCTCGAGCTCGGCCAGGAATTCGAGGGCGCCCGGTGTGAGCACCTCTTCGAACGTTGTCTCGATCGCTCCCTGCAGCTCGAGCCGGGCCATTACGGCAATCCTAGATCGGGAGCGCCTGGGCGTCGCAGCTTCGATCGCGGAGCCTGCTCGGCCAGACACAGGCCGACGAGCAGGGCGGTGATGATGACGGCGAGCACCCAGGTCGTGACGCCGGCGGTCACCGCGAAGAGGACAAGCAGGGCGACGGCGGTGGCCGCCTTTTCATATTGGGGCCTCACCCCCAGTCGCGCGGCGAATGCGACCTGCCCCAGGAGGTAGATGGCGAGACCGCCGCAGATGGCGAGCCTGACCGAGCCGACCGGGGTTTGGTTGATGGCGGTGATCTGCAGCCTGACCCCGGCGGCGAAGATGATGATCCCCGCGACGATGACGAGATGCAGGTAGCTGTAGCCGTCGGCGGCGGCCAGCACCGCATCGTGGTGGGTGCGCAGGCGTTGTTCGGCCTCGCCGGCAAGTCGGTCGAAATAGGTCCACCACATGGCTGCCGTGGTGATCAGGCCCAACGCGACGACGGCGACCAGGGTGAAGCTGAGGCGAGAGTGGCTGGAGGCGGCGCCGACGCCGATGTCGACGATCGACTCGCCGAGGCAGATGATCACGAACAGGCTGTAGCGCTCGGCGAAGTGGGCGACGGCAACCCGCTGAAGCCCGCGCAGTCGGTCTCGGGTCAGCCAGGCCGGGCCGGCGTAGTCGATCGCCACCGCGATGCCCCACAGGGCGATCCGGGCTCCGTCGTGGAGGGCGGCGCCGACGATGAGCAGGGCCATGCCGGTCGCGGCCGTGACCGAGAAGCCGGCGATCGAGGACCAGCTCGCCCGTCCGCGTCGTGAGGCGTCGGCATAGAGCGCCAGGTGCAGGAGGCGGACCACGGCGTAGGCGACGGCGAAGAGCATCCCCTCGGCGCCGAAGGCCTGAGGCAGGGCCAAGCCGGCGATGAAGACGAAGGCCGAGGACAGCAGCAGGATCAGGCGAAGCGCTCGCGAGTCATCCGCTTGGGCGTTGGCCGCCCACACGAAGGCCGACCAGGCCCACCACATGAGGGCCAGGATCAGCATCGCGCGCCCGAAGCCGGCCCAGCTCAGGTGGTGAAACAGGAGGGTCGTGACCTGGGTGACCGCGAAGACAAAGACGAGGTCCCAGAAGAGCTCGACCGAGTTCGTGCGGCGCTCGGGCTCCGCGGGATCGTCGACGGCGGGCGATCGTCCGGGAGCGCGCGTCGGGCTTGTCACCTCGGTCACCGAGCAAGTGTCGCAGTAGGGTCTGCGGCCATGAGACTCGGCTTCTACGTCGGCTATTGGGGGGTTGCGAGCGGTTCTGAGGACCTCGCCGCGACCGTTGAGGAGGCCGAGAGGCTCGGCTATGACTCGGTGTGGACCGCCGAGGCCTACGGCTCCGATGCCGCCACCATCCTCGCCTTCCTGGCCGGTCGCACGAGCCGCATCAAGCTCGGTTCGGCGATCTTCCAGATGCCGGCCCGGAGCCCGGCCATGACCGCGATGACCGCGGCCACCATCGACCAGCTGTCAGGAGGCCGGATGCTGCTGGGGATCGGGTCCTCAGGGCCCCAGGTCGCTGAGGGCTGGCACGGCCAGCGCTTCGCCCGCCAGCTGCGCCGCACGCGTGAGTACGTGGATGTCGTCCGCCTGGCCCTGGCCCGAAAGCGCGTCGAATATCACGGCGAGACGCTCGAGCTGCCCCTGCCCGATGGTCCCGGGAAGGCACTCAAGCTGATGATCGAGCCGGTCCAGGAGCGCCTTCCGATCTATCTGGCCGCCATCGGCCCCAAGAACACGGCGCTGGCGGGCGAGATCGCCGACGGCTGGCTGCCCACGTTCTTCTCGCCCGAGCATGTGGCCGAGGTGCGCGCGCTCCTGCAGGAGGGGGCCAACCGGTCAGGGCGATCGCTCGAAGGGTTCGACATCGCCCCGGTGGTCAACGCCTTCGTCAGCGAAGATGTGGAGCGAGCACGCGACGTGATGCGGCCCGGGCTGGCGCTCTACATCGGGGGGATGGGCTCGCGCGAGCAGAACTTTTATAACCGGCTCGTCCAGCGATACGGGTTCGAGGCGGAGGCCCGGGAGATCCAGGACCTGTATCTGGCGGGAGAGAAAGAGGAGGCGGCCCGAGCGATACCGGAGCGGCTGATCGACCTGGTGTCGCTGTGCGGCCCGCCCGAGGCGGTCCGCGATCGGCTGGCCGCGTACCGAGAGGCGGGCGTGGGGTCGCTGCTTGTCGCGCCAATGACCTTCGCCAGCGACGAGCGAAGCGAGCAGCTGCGCCACATCGCTGAGCTGGCTGCGGCCTGACAGCTTGACGGCCAGCGCACGAGACACCCCGGCGATCCGGACCGACGGGCGAAGGCTCCGCGTCTTCCTTGGGGCCTTCGGTGACGCCGGGCACGCGTTTCCGATGCTGGCCCTCGGATCGCGGCTCGCGGCCCGCGGACACGAGGTCACGCTCGAGACGTGGAAGCGGTGGCGAGAGCACGTCGAGGCGGCGCGGATGCGATTTGTGCCCGCGCCCGAGTACCCGGTCTTTCCCACCCAGGTCCGGCCGCTGCAGCCCTACGAGGCGGTGGTCCGGGCCGCAGGTGAGACCCGGAAGGCGTTGGTGGACGCCCGGCCTGACGTGGTCGTACACGACATCCTGACGCTGGCGCCGGCGCTGGCCGGCGAGCTCGAAGGGGTTCCGGTGGCGACCCTGATTCCTCATGTCTATCCCGTGGGTGCCTCGGGTTTTCCGCCCTACGCGTTTGGCGCCCGGATGCCGCGGACGCGGGTCGGGGCTCGGCTCTGGACCGTGTTCGACCGCCCGGTGGCGAGCGGGCTGCGGCAGGGGCGCGCGGAGCTCAACGAGACGCGCAGAAGACTGGGGCTGGGGCCGGTAAGCCGGTTTCATGGCGGCTTGAGCCAGGACCTGTGCCTGGTGGGGACGTTTCCCCAGCTCGAGTACCCGCGTAGCTGGCCGGATGGAGTCCGGGTCGTGGGGCCTCTCATGTGGGAGCCGCCGTATCACGACGTCGAGCCGCCCCCGGGGTCCGATCCGCTTGTCCTGGTCGCCCCATCGACGGCCCAGGATCCTCAGCACCGCCTCCTGCGAGCCTCGCTCGAGGGCCTGGGCGAGGAGCCGGTTCGGCTCCTGGCGACCTGGAACCGCAAGCCGCTACCGGTCCCGGTCAAGGTGGCGGCCAATACGCGCCTGGTCGAGTGGATCTCCTACTCGCGCACGATGCCGCGCTGTGCGCTCGTCATCTGCCACGCCGGTCACGGGACGATGGTCAGAGCGCTGGCCAGCGGGGCACCGGTGCTGACGGTCCCTCACGTGGGCGACATGGCCGAGAACGCGGCGCGTGCGGACTGGGCGGGGGTCGGAGTGCGGCTGCCCTGGCGCCTGTGCACGCCGGTCGGGTTACGGCTGGCCGTGCGACGAGCGCTGGCGGATGAGGAGTTGGGAGCGCAGGCCCGGGAGCTGGCGCGCTGGGCAGCTGAGCACGACGGCGCTGCGAAGGCGGCCGAACTCGTTGAAGGGTTGGCCGGAGTTACTGGTCCCGGCGGGCGCGAACGAACTCGATGAAGTCCGGGTCGTCGCTCTCGAGGCGGTCGACGATCGTTCCCTCCCGCATCGGCGTCACCGGCCTGCGGCCCGAGCCCTCGCCTTGGCCGAGTGCTTGCGGGCCCAGCCGGCGATCTCCTTTGAGCCCTGGATGACCTCGCCGCCATCGGTGACCAGGACCGGGACCCAGTGGTTCCCGGTCAGCCGCTTCACCTCGCGGCGCCCCGGAGCCAGCTCATTGATGGGACCGGGCAACATTCCGAGCCCGTACGTGTGAACGACCTCTGGCTCATGACCGGCTTCCTTGAGCGCCTCGTAGGCCACGCCGCAGGGGTGGCCACCGGGCCGGGGGGCCCGCCTCCAAGTGCCGTAGCAGACGTAGAGCTTCATCGGTTTGAGCTACGCAGAAAGGCACAAACAAGTGCTTTTACTAGCTGCGGGGGTGGGACTCGAACCCACAACCCTTCGGTTAACAGCCGAATGCTCTGCCATTGAGCTACCCCGCAGTAATCCGATGAGCTACCCGGGAGGATGGCCTCCTGGCGACTCGCCAGCAGAGGCAACTCTAGCGGGAACGTGACTGACTCCGCGCTCGACTTCGGCATGACAGTTCGAGCACAAGAGGACGCATTTGGCAGCCTCTGCGCGCGCCGCCTCCAACGAGACGGTGACCCCGTAGCGACTGACATCGAGCAGCTTCTCCGCCGGGTCCATGTGATGGAACTCCAGCGCGCCCATACATCGGTCATACCCACAGATGCAGCACCTGCCGCCGGCTTCCTCGACCAGCATCGCCTTGACCTTTCGACGATGCCGAACCACGCCCTCCACCCGACAGCGCTTGCACCTATAACTGCCGCGAGCCTCCAGCACGAATTCGGTCTCGCCATGGTGCTGACAGCTCAACACGGCATTGAGGTAACCGGCCGCCCGGGCGCTGCCCGCGCCTCCCGGTGCTCTGCGGCCGCGACCATTCCGCGTTCGCAGGCCATATCGGCGAAGCCAATGTCGAACCGTTGCCTTGCTGAGGCCGACGTCAGCTGCGATCTCGGCAATCGTCATCCCGCCCTGCACAAACGCCTCGAGTCGTTCCCGATCGATCCCGCCCTTCGCCGCGTGCTTCTCCCTGTAGGGCGAGACCAGCCCGAACTTCTTCATCCAGTAGGAGACGGTGGATGGGTCCTTGCCGAAGCGCTTGCCGATCTGCTCGACGCTCACGCCCTGATCGAGCAGAGATTCCAGTGATTGCTTGTCCATGTCCGATCCCGTTCTTTTGTGTGATCGAACATATGTTCCCACGCGGTCCGGACGGGAAGGCGCCCAAAAGCCCTGCAAATGTCACAACTTTGCAACAGTTTGGGCGGGGGACCCGCCCATCCCCCGCCCGTCTCTAGACGGCCCGCTCCATGCGCGCGTCAATCGCCCGGATCTCGTCCAGCACCTGCTGGCGCTCGCGGGCCAGCTCACCGATGCTCCGGCCCCCTTCCTCACGCGCGCGGCGGATCGTCCGCTCGATCCGGGCGTGGTCCAGGAGAAGGCGCTGCTGCTCGACCTGCTCGGCCGAGACCTCACCGGCCCGGCCGGCGCGGGCGACCAGGTCGGCCATCACCCGCGCCAGTTCCTCGTCCTCGGGGGCCAGGCCTGAAAGCGGCATCTCCGTCTGACCGGCCAGGTGCCGCGCCGCCCGGCGCAGGCGCTCGCTGGTCAGATGCTGCTCTGGGTCGATCGCCTGCAGCGCGCGGCGCCCCGCCTCGGGCAAGGCCACGCAGAGAACGAGAAACGCCCGCTCGCTGCGAACGGTCGGATCGACCGGGGCCGGTCGAGCCACCGGACGCGCCTGGGGCGCCGAGGCCGGGGTCTCCGCCGCCTTGAGCAGCTCCCCCAGCTGTCCTGTGCTCAGACCAAGTCGATTGGAGATCTTCCGCGGCAGCTCCTCTCGGAGTACCCCACTGTAGGCGTCGAGCTTCAGGACGGGGGCGAGCTCCGCGATCGCCCGGTCTCGCCCCTCCACGCTCTTGGTGTCGGCGCGGTCGAGGATCCTCTCGACGTGGAAGACCACGAACGGCACCGCGGCGGCCACGCGGTCGCGCAGGGCCTCCCCCCCGTCCCGCGTGATCAGCTCGCCCGGGTCCATCCCGTCCGGCAGCGGGACGACGCGTAGCTTCAACCGGCGGCCCTCCGCCAGCTGGGCGGCCCGGAGCATGGCCTGCTGACCCGCCCGGTCGGCGTCCAGGCAGAGCTCCAGCGACCCGTCCACCCCGACCACCCGCTCGAGCTCGGACACCTGCTCCTCGGTCAGCGACGTCCCCATGATTGCGACGGCATTTCTCAGCCCTGCCTGATGCAGGGCCAGGACATCGGTGTAGCCCTCGGCGAGAACCATGCGCCCGGCCTTCGAGGCCACCGGCCGCGCCAGGTCGATCCCGAAGAGCACGCTGCGCTTGTGGTAAAGCTCCCCATCCGAGGTGTTCAGATACTTCGGCGGCTGGTTCTCACGCATGGCGCGCGCCCCGAAGCCCAGCACGCGGCCGCGGGAGTCGGTGGCGGGAAACATGATCCGCTCGCGGAAGCGGTCATAGACGCGTCCCTGACTCGTCTTCGAGCGCTGCACCAGCCCGACGGCGAGAAGCTCCTCGTCGCTGAAGCCGGCCTTGCGGGAGGCGAGGAGGATGCGGTCCCAGGCGCTGGGGGCATAGCCGACGCGGAAGGCCGTGAGCGTCTCCTCGGTGAAGCCCCGGCCGCGCAGGTAGTCCCGCGCCGCAGCGGCCTCGCTCGACTCCGACAGGTAGCGGGCGTAATACGCCGCGGCGCGGTCGAGGAGGCGATGCAGCCGCTCCCGGCGCTCCCGGCGCGAGGCCGCGGCGGGATCCTCCTTCTCGGTCTGGAGCTGGACGCCGAAGCGGCTGGCCAGGGCCTCGAGCGCTTCCTTGAATTCGAGCCCCTCGGTCTCCATGACGAAGGTGAAGGGGTCGCCTGAGGCCTGACACCCGAAGCAGTGGTAATGCTTCTCGTCCGGGCGGACGTGGAAGGACCCGGAGCGTTCGGAGTGAAACGGGCAGAGCCCGAAGTAGCTGTTGACCCCGGCCCGGCGCAGCTCGGTCCGCGCCGAGACGAGCGCGACCATGTCGACCGCGTCGCGGACGCGATCACGAGAATCCGCGGTGTAACGCGGCCCGGCCACCCTTACGGGGCGAAGGAGACCGGGACGCTCAGCTCTTGGAACACGCGGAGGCAGAAGCGGTCGGTCATGCCGGCGATGTAGTCGGTGACCCGCCGCTCGAGCGGGCCGGGCGGGATCGAGACGGGGATCTGATCCGGGTGAGCGCAGTAGTGATCGAACAGCGACCCCACGACGCGCTGGATCTTCGCATGCTCGCGCGTGGCCTCGGGACCGAGGTAGACCCGTTCGAACATGAACCTCCGGAGCTCGGCCATGGCCGCCCCCACCGCCTCGCCCTGGACGATGTCCTCCGCCGCCTCGGAGTGCTCCACGAGGTCGTGGACGAGGGTGTCGATGCGCCGCGGGCCGCTGTCGCCAAGAAGGGCGAGCGGCGGCGCCGGAAGATCGGAGGCCGAGAGCACCCCGGCCCTGACCGCGTCGTCGATGTCGTGGTTGATGTAGGCCACGCGGTCCATGATCCGGACGATCTTCCCCTCGAGCGTGGCCGGCTCCGGGGCGCGGCCCGAGTGGCTGACGATTCCGTCACGCACGGGTTGGTTCAGGTTGAGTCCCTGGCCGTCGCGTTCGAGGACGTCGACCACGCGCAGAGATTGCTCGTGGTGGCGAAACGCGGAGCCGAAGCGCTCGGCCAGGCACCGGTCCAGGGCGTCCTCGCCGATGTGCCCGAAGGGCGGATGACCCAGGTCGTGCCCGAGGCCGATCGCCTCGACCAGATCCTCGTTGAGGCGGAGCGCCCGGGCCACGGTACGTGAGATCTGGGTCACCTCAAGCGTATGCGTGAGCCGGGTCCGGTAGTGATCGCCGCTGGGGGCGACGAACACCTGCGTCTTGTGCTTGAGGCGCCGGAAGGCCTTGCTGTGGACGATTCGATCGCGGTCGCGTTGAAACGGTGTCCGCAACCCGCAGTCGGGCTCCGGCCGAGCCCGCCGAGCCGGATAGGAGCGAGTGGCCAGCGGCGAGAGGTCGCGCTCTTCGCGCGTCCGGATGCGCTCCGCGAAGGCAGCGGCAACCGCCCCGGAGGGGTGCTCGTAGGGCCGCACCGTCAGCTGGTCGCTCACGACACCGATTCTGACAGCGTGCCGCGCCAAGGCTCGACTTGTCGCGAACTCGTCACATACGGGGGGCAAAGGCAGCGGCGAGGGGCGCCGAGCCCAGCAGCGGCTGGAGGCGGACGTGGGCATGGTGCGCCGCGGTCTCGCCGATCGCCCGCTCGGCTTGTCGTAGCGCCAGCTCGGAGGCATCCGGGGCCTGGGCCAGCGGCCTCCCCACCGCCGCCACGAGGAAGCGGTAGGACTCCTCACCGAGCGGAAAGGCCGCACCCTCGCACGAGCTGCAGACCACCCCGCCGGCGGGGGGCGAGAATCCGCTCAGGCCTTCCGGCTCGCCGCACGCCGCGCAGCTGGCCAGCTGGGGCAGGATGCCCGCGGCCAGCAGCAGCTTGAGCCGGAAGGCAAGCCCGGTGGCGGGACGAGCGTGCACCGGATCCGCATTCAGCAGCGCGAGCTCGTTGACGAGCAGCGTGAACACCTCCGGGTGGGGCTCGCCGCTCTCGAACAGGCGGGCCACCGCGTCGCAGGCTCGGGCGGCAGCATCCAGCGTCTCCGCCCGTTCCCGCAACGGCCCATGGGGCTCGATCGTGTCGGCGCTGGTCACCGTGTGCAGATCTCCCCGGCCCTCGTGCAGGACCATGCGAACGTGAAAGAAGGGTTCAAGGCGCGCCCCGAAGCGGCTCCGGGCACGCCTCACTCCCTTGGCGATGGCCCCTATGCGACCCTGCCGCGGGGTGTAGAGATGGAGGATCCGATCGGCTTCGCCGTAGCGAATCGAGCGCAACACCACCGCTTCGGTCTTCAGCGAACCGGGCATGATGGTCCCACCGCCGCCCGGCGCCACGACTCCCAAACCGACGCTATATTTAGTGAAGTAATGAGATCCGTCACGGTTTACACCACCGAACACTGCGGCTTTTGCGTGAGCGCCAAGAAGCTGCTCGAGCGCCGCGGGATCGCCTACGAGGAGATCAATCTGGCACGCGACCCGGACAGTCGCGCCCAGCTGTCGAGCCTCACCGGGATGTTCACCTTCCCCCAGATCCTGGTTGACGGACAGGCGATCGGGGGGTTCGCCGAGCTGCTCGCCGCCGACCGTGAGGGACGGCTGGGCGAGCTACTGGCCGCCTAGTCGCCGGACGCGCGTTTAGCCGCTCACCGTGGCCCGCGCCATTGACGAATTGTCCCGGGGGCGGCGCGGCTTCGGCTGGCACGTCTCGCACATGTAGGTGCCGCGACTGCCGACGACGATCTTGCGGATCGTCCGCCCGCAGCGGGGACACGGCTCTCCGCCCCGGCGGTGAACGAGAAACAGGTCCTGGAAGCTCCCCCGCGCGCCGTCGACGTGGCGGAAGTCATCGATCGTCGCGCCCTTGGCCTCGATTCCAGCCGCCAGCGCCGCTTCGATGGCGTCCCGGAGCGCCTCCCACTGCGCGCGGCCAACCCGCCCGGCCGGGCGCAGCGGATGAATACCAGCCCGAAACAGGGCCTCGTCGGCATAGATGTTGCCCACCCCGGCGATCCGGCGCTGGTCGAGCACGAACGATTTGATCGGAGCCGTCCGCCCGCGCGCCAGCCCACGCAGGTGCTCTGCGGTGAACGCCGGGGTGAAGGGTTCGACGCCGAGTCGAGCCTCGAGGTAGTCGTCACGTGCCGCCGCCCCGATCACGAGGTGGCCGGTTCCGAAGCGGCGAGGATCGACGTAGACGAGCTCGTGCCCCGCGTCGAGTTTGAAGCGAACCCGCAGGTGCGGCGGGTCGATCGGCGGATCGAAGAGCAGCGCTCCGGTCATCCGCAGGTGGATGAGGAGGTAGCGCTCATCAGACAGGGTCCAGACGATGTACTTCCCGGAGCGACTCACGCGTTCCACCGTGGTGCCACGGAGCTGCGTTGCGACCTCGCCAGGGTCGACGGGACGGGTCCAGCGCGCATCCAGGATCTCGACCTCGACCAGCTGGCGCCCCTCCAGGTGTGGCGCCAGCTGACGACAGATCGTCTCGACCTCGGGAAGCTCGGGCATTGCCTAATCGAGGCTAGCCCGGGCGGGACTCGTCACTCCTCGCCGTCCCAGTAGTCGAGCCGCTCGATGCGAGCGATCACCCTCACCCCCCGGAAGCTGAGCTTGTTCGAGCGCGGATAGAAACAGATATCTGCCGGATCGCGGGTCCCGTAGGCGAGATAGGTCAGACCCTCCTCGCCAGCCCGGAAGAGGTGACCCACGCCCGTCCCGGCTGGGCGGGCCACCACATGTCCGGGCCGCACGGCCGTCTCCTCCTCATCGTCCAGGACCAGGACGCCGGCGCCGCCGAGCACGACGAATATCTCCTCCTCGACGGAATGGCAGTGAAGAGGCACCGACTCGAATCCCGGCTCGACCTCGACGTGCTGGAGGCCGGTGCTCACCGACCCCGCGGCGGTGGCGAGATCCCGGCGGACTCTGGACACGCGGCCGCGCTTGACCGGCCGCGCTTCGACGTCGCGGAGGTTGACGATCGAGGACGGGCGCTCACCGGGGTCGGGCAACTCGGGTGGCCCGACCTCGGCCTCACGCAGGAACTGGATCGGGACCCGGTTTTCGGATCCCGGCCCAGACTCGATGGCGCGTCCCCCGATCACGGAGAGCCCGAGTCGCGGCAAGGCAAGACTCTCGTCACGGTGGCGCGGCCCGAAGGCGAGGACGTCGAGCGGCTCGAGGGCGTGCAGCGTATGGGCGCCGCGGCGGGGGCGATAGAGAATGCAGTCCCCCTCCCCTATCTGGGCCGTGCCGCCTCGCTGCCAGGACAGCCCGCGCCCGGCGAGGACGAAGAAGAGCTCCTCCTCCCCGGCGTGCTCATGGGCCGGAGTCGACCAGCCGCCCGCCGGAAGCTCGATCCGCCGCACCCCGGCGTCGACGCTACCCGCCGCCTCGCCCAGATATGTCCAGCGCCCGTGGATATGGCCGGCCTCGACCTCACGGGCCGGAGCGTCCTCGAAATGAGTGATCCCCACGCGGGGGATCCTAGGCCTCGGAGGGAGCCTCCGGGTTAACGACCGCGGGGCTGGAGCGATTCATTTGCGCCCGGGGGTGGGCGTCGAAATACACGTCTCGCAGTCGGTCGGGCGAGAGGTGGGTGTAGATCTGGGTCGTCGCGATGTCGGCATGCCCGAGCATCTCCTGGAGCGAGCGCAGGTCACACCCCCCGGCGAGGAGGTGGGTGGCGAAGCTGTGGCGCAGCGTGTGCGGGCTCATCCGATGCGCCAGGCCGGCGCTGGCGGCGTGACGCTGGACGATCTTGTAGAGGCCTTGGCGCGACAACGGCGCGCCGCGCAGGTTTACGAACACCCGCGACTCATCCCGGAGCCCGACCAGCCGCGGCCTCACCCGCGTCAGGTAGAGCCGCAGGCTCTCGATCGCCTTACTGCCAATGGGCACGATCCGCTCCTTGGAGCCCTTGCCGCGGGCACGCAGGATCCCCGCCTCCAAGTCGAGGTCGGAAAGCTTCAGGCCGATGGCCTCGGAGGCACGCAGCCCGCAGGCGTACATCGTCTCGAGCAGTGCGCGGTCGCGCACGGCGGTGGGTGAGGTGCCGGCCGGCTGGGCGAGCAGGCGCGCGACCTCGTCGCGGCTCAAGACCTGAGGCAGGCGCGCCCGTGAGCGCGGTCCGCGCAGCTCGGCCGCGGGATCGTGATCGATCATCCGCTCCCGCCGCAGGTAGCGGTAGAAGGAGCGCAGGCAGGCGACCTTTCGCTGAAGCGTCGCCGGCGCAACGGCCGAGCCTCGGTGCCCGCCGTCGGCCAGCTCGGAGACAAACGCCGTCAACTGCACCGGCGTTATCTCCAGTGGGTTGATGCCCCCGCGCTCCAGGAACTGCCCGTACTGCTGGAGGTCGGACCGGTAGGCCTCGAGCGTGTTCCGGGACAGGCCGCGCTCGAGCTCCAGATAGCCCAGAAAGTCGAGCACGAGCTCGGTCATCCGCGGGGAGGTCGCGGTCGCCACAACACCGGTGTTCGACCCGGCTCGGGCCAGTCCTGCGGGTGCAGGCGGTGTGCCTGCGCCTCAGGGCGCGCGCCGGGAGAGCAGCCAGAGCAGCGCGATCAGCGTCTTCGAGTCCTGGCAATCGTCGATCGCGTCCTGGAGCCGATCGAGAGGCCAGGGCACGACCTCGATCCGCTCATCCTCGTCGAGCTCGGCGGGCGGGCTGTCCGAGAGCTCGGTGGCCTGAAACAGCCACACGCGCTCGTCGCTGAAGCCGGGGCTGGTGAAGAAGGAGAAGATCTCCTCCCAGTGCGCGGCCTGCTTGCCGATCTCCTCGGCCAGCTCACGCTGGCCGGTCTGGAGCGGCGACTCGCCGGGAACATCGAGCTTTCCGGCCGGGATCTCCAGCGAGTCGGTCAGGCCCGTGACCTCCCGGGGCTGGCGGGTCAGCCAGACGTGGTCGGCGTCGAGGGCGATGATCCCCACCGCCCCCGAATGCCACACCTTCTCCCGCGTCGCCTCGGTGCCGTCGGCGAAGCGAAAGCGCTCCACCCCGGCGCGGATGAACGTGCCCTCCCAGGCGACATCGGCCCCGAGGGACTCGAAGCGGTTCACCTTTCGGCGCTCTCGCTGAGTGCGGCCGGGGCTTCGTCGAACAGCGCGATCGCGACCTCGAGCATGCCGTTCAGAGCATCGATGCTCACGCGTTCGGTCGGCTCGTGGTTGCGTTCGGTGCCATTGGCCAGGTTGGTGCAAGGGAAGCCCGCGGTCTGGAGCGCGTTGGCGTCCGAGCCGCCCCCGGTCACGATGTGCTTGGGCTCGTAGCCGCATGCCCGCAGCGCGCGCTCGGCCAGCTCGACCTGCGGCTCCCGGGGGCGGGTCCGGAAGCCCTCGAACATCCGCTCCAAAGTGATGTCGAGGTCACACTCGCCGGCATCGGCCGCCTCCTGGAGATGATCGACCATCTCGGTGGCCACCGCCTCGGCCCGCGATGCGTCGAGGCTCCGCGCCTCCGCCTCGACGCGGCAGTACTCCGGGACCACGTTGGCGTTGCTGCCACCGGCGATCGTCCCCACGTTGGCCGTCGTCTCAGGATCCAGCCGTCCCAGCTCCATGGCGGCGACTCCGCGCGCGGCGGCGGCGATGGCGCTTGCACCCACCTCGGGGCGAATGCCGGCGTGGGCGGCCCGCCCGTGGACCTCAGCCACGATCCGGTAGTAGGTTGGCGCGGCCAGAACGATCTCGCCGATCGGCGTGGCGTGGTCGAACACGAAGCCGAAGCGGCTGATCAGCGCGCCCCGGTCGAACGCCTTGGCACCCTGCAGCGCCACCTCCTCGCATACGGTGAACAGGAGCTCCAGTCCGACCTCGGGCGGGCTGGGTCCCGCGACGAGCCCGCGGGCCAGCTCGAGCATCACCGCTACCGCGGCCTTGTTGTCCGCGCCCAGGATCGCCGGGTTGGCGTTCTCCCAGCCCCCGTCCACGACCACCGGTTCGACCGGCGCGGCCAGCGGAACCGTGTCGAGGTGGGCGCAGAGAAGGATGCTGTCCGGCCCGCTTCCCGGGATCCGCGCCAGGAGGTTCCCCGCGTCCGAGCCGATCTCGCCCCCGGCATCGTCCTCCTCGACCCCGATCCCCATGCCGTCGAGCTCGCCGATGACCCAGTCCGCACACGGCCGCTCCTGAAACGAGGGGCTCTCGATGCGGCACAGCGCCTCGAACGTCGCCCCCAGCTGCTCGCGCTGCTCGTCGGTGGCCCGCCTCAAGTCTCGATCCTGCGGACCCGCCTCACGACCCGACGGGCGCGGTCGTCCCCGCGTCGTGCGAGGTCGCGGCTTCCGCGGTGCTGTGATCCAGTGCCGCCCCGACGAAGGCGTCAAACAGGGGCGCCGGTCGCTCCGGGCGTGACTTGAACTCCGGGTGGTATTGCGAGGCGACGAAGAAGGGGTGCTGGTCGGCCGGCAGCTCGATGGCTTCGACCAGGCGGTCGTCCGGTGAGGTGCCCGAGCAGATCAGCCCTGCCGCCTCGAGGCGCCGGCGCAGCTGGTTGTTGACCTCATAGCGGTGGCGGTGGCGTTCGTAAACCACCGCCTCGCCGTAGAGCTCGCGCAGCCGGGTGGCATCGTGGAGCTTGATCGGGTCCGCGCCGAGGCGCATCGTCCCCCCCATGTCGGCGATCTCCTTCTGCTCCGGCAGGAGGTCGATGACCGGGAACGGGGTCTCGGGATCGAACTCAGTGGAGTTGGCGCCCTCCATGCCGGCGACGTGGCGCGCGAACTCGCACACCGCGAGCTGCATGCCCAGGCAGATCCCCAGGTAGGGCACGCCATGCTCGCGGGCGATCTGGGCGGCGCGGATCTTGCCCTCGATTCCCCGCCCCCCGAAGCCGCCCGGGATGAGAATCCCATGCGCCTCCTCCAGGCGCTTGGCCACGGCTGGATCGCCCACCGACTCGGAGTCGACCCAGTCGACCTCGACCTTGCCGCCGTGGTGGACACCCGCGTGCTTGAGCGCCTCCACGACGGATAGGTAGGCATCCTCGAGCTGGACGTACTTGCCCACGAGCGCAATCCGCACCGTTCCGCTGGCCTCCCGAGCCCGGTCTGTGAACGCCTCCCAGTCCGTGAGCTCAGGCGGCGGCGCGTCCACCCCGAAGTGCTCCTGGAGGATGAAGTCGTCAACGCCCTGCTCGCGGAAGGTCAGCGGGACCTGGTAGATGTCCGGAACGTCTCGAGCCGACACGACCGCTTCGACGGGCAGGCTGGCGAACAGCGCGATCTTGCGACGGATGTCGGCCGAGAGCGCCGACTCCGATCGGCACATGATCATGTCCGGCGCGATTCCAATGCGCCGGAGCTCGTTGACCGAGTGCTGCGTCGGCTTCGTCTTGAGCTCCCCGGCGTGGCTGATGTAGGGGACGAGCGTCAGGTGGATGAACATGCACCTCCGCCGGCCGACGTCGACCGGGAACTGGCGGATGGCCTCGAGGAAGGGCAACGACTCGATGTCGCCGACCGTCCCTCCGATCTCGGTGATGACGAAGTCGACGTCGCTTGCCTCAGCCATCAGGCGGACGCGGTGCTTGATCTCGTCGGTGATGTGGGGCACGACCTGAACCGTCGCGCCAAGGTAGTCACCGCGGCGCTCGCGCCGGATCACCGTGTTGTAGATGCCGCCCGCGGTGACGTTCGAGGCCCGGCTGGTGTTGGCGTCGGTGAAGCGCTCGTAGTGGCCCAGATCGAGATCGGTCTCGGCACCGTCCTCGGTGACGAATACCTCCCCGTGCTGATAGGGCGACATCGTCCCGGGGTCGACGTTGATGTAAGGGTCGAACTTCTGGAGCTGGACATCGAACCCGCGGGCGACGAGAAGTCGGCCGATCGATGCTGCCGCGATGCCCTTCCCCAGAGAGGAGACGACGCCGCCGGTGATGAAGATGAAGCGAGTCTCGCCTGCGGGCATCAAGTCAACCTTTGAGAGGAGTTTACCGTTGCCCTGACGGTAGCGCCCGGGGCGGACACCTACCGGAGGATTCCCGCTCGCTGCGGGAAGCGGCGCATGCTCGCCGGGCTCAGGCGGCCTGGCGGAGCAGCTGGCGGGCGTGCTGAGATGCCGCCCGGTCTCCCTCGGCCGCCCCGAGCATCCGCACCAGCTCCTGCACGACGGCGTCGGAACCAAGCGCGGTGACGGCGGTCGTGGCCGGAGCCGTCGTGCTGTCCTTGGCGATCGTGAAGTGGCTGGCCGCCAGCGCCGCCACCTGGGGCAGATGGGTGATGCAGAGCACCTGCCTTCCCTGAGCGAGGTCGCGCAGGTGCTCCCCCACGGCCCGGGCCGTATGCCCCCCGATCCCGGCGTCGATCTCGTCGAAGACGAGCAGCGGCGCCGAGGCGGAATCCGCCGCGCGGCCCCCCGCGTGGGCCACGCTGAGGAGCGCGAGCATGACCCGGGAGAGTTCTCCGCCCGAGGCGATCTCCCGGAGCGGCCCGGCGGGCATGCCCGCGTTGGTCGAGATCAGCAGCTCGACGGCGTCGGCCCCGCGGGGTCCGCAGCCGTCGGCGCGCGGCTCGACCACTACCGCGAAGTCCGCCTCGGGCATGGCCAGCTCGGCCAGCCGGCTCCGCACCGCCTCGGCCAGGCTGGGAGCGGCCTCGGAGCGGTGGCGGCTCAGCTCGGCCGCCAAGCCCTCGAGCTGAGACCGGCGTTCGCCCAGGTCCGCCTCGGCGGCTTCAAGCGCGACCTCGGCGTGGTCAAGCTCCTCGATCCGGGCGCGGCAGCGTTCAGCGTGCTCGATCACATCCGCGATCGACCCCCCATGCTTGCGCATCAGCCGCGCGAACGCCGCCAGGCGCTCCTCGACCTCCTCGAGCCGCGCGCCGGCCGCGTCGAGCTCACCTCCCCCGGCCGTGTCGAGGGCGTAGGCGCGGAGCTCCCGCCCCACCTCCTCAGCCTCATAGCGGAGCGCTTCCACGCGCTCGGCCAGCTGACCGAGCGCGGGATCGATCTCCCCCACCGCCTCGAGCCCCTGGGCCGCCCGGGCCAGGAGCTGGCCCACGCCGCCGTCGGACTCCGGGACGATGGCCTCGGCCGCCCCGCTCGCCGCCTGGAGCAGCGCGTCGAGGTGCTGCAGGCGCTCGCGCTCGAGGATCAGAGCGGCCGCCTCTTCCTCACTCGGAGCCGCCGCTTCGATCTCGCGCAGCTCGAAACCGAGCAGATCCAGCTCGCGCTCCCGGGCTCCGGCGAGCTCCCGCAGCTCATCCGCCCGCGCCTGGAGCCGGCGCACCTTGTCGTAGGTGGCGGCAACGCCGGCTCGCCGCACCAGCTGCTCTGGGCCGCAGTGTGCATCGAGGACGTCGAGCTGGGCCGCTCCGAGCATGAGCTTGCGATGCTCGTGCTGACCGTAAAAGGCGACCAGCCGACTCCCCAGGTCACGGAGATCGCCCACCGTGGCCGAGCGGCCGCACACGTACGCCCGCGTCCGGCCGTCGGGCCACACCCGGCGGGCGAGCACGATCTCCTCGGCGTCGGCCGGAATGATCTCACTGCTCCGGAGTTCGTCGGGCAGGGCGAAGACCCCCTCGACGTAGGCCTCGGCGGCGCCGCCCCGGACGACGCCATGACGAGCCTTGCCCCCCAACAGGAGATCCAGGGCATGGGCAAGGAGCGTCTTCCCCGCCCCGGTCTCGCCCGTGACCACGTTCAGCCCCGGCGCCAGCCGCATCTCGGCGCGCTCCAGCAGGAGCAGGTTCTCGACTCGCAGCTCGTGCAACACGGCGCTGGTGTTACCAGGCGCCGCCGACGGATCGGCGCCCCGACGCTGCGGAGACGGGCTCTACGGCACCGTGGCCAGCCGCCCGAACTTCTCACGCAGCCGCCTGTAGAAGCTCGAGCCGGCAACCTGCGCGAGGTGGCTTCGGGCCCGGACGAAGCCCACCTTGATCTCCTCTCCCGCCGGGAGGATGCACACCGGCTGACCGTCGACGGTCACGTCGACCGGCTCATCCCGGGACCAGTTGCTGACTGTCAGCACGTCGTCGGGGGAAACGACCAAGGCTCGCGCATTGAGCGAGTGCGGCGCGATGAACGAGACCACGTAGCCCTCCACCCCCCAGGCCATAATCGGGCCACCGTTGGCCAGGTTGTAGCCGGTCGAACCAGCCGGGGTGGCCACGACCAGGCCATCGCAGCGCACGCGGCCGACCTCGTCGCTGTTGGCCGAATACATCAGGTCCGCCACCCGCTTTCCAGGCTGGCGATGCATAGAGACGTCGTTGATGGCCAGCCACGGTCCGCCGTTGCTGCCTCCGACCTCGATCCCGGGCAGCGCCAGCACCTCAAAGTTCCCCTCGAACGCCCGCTCGAACCCGCTTGCCGTCTCGTCCCGATCGACCGTGGCCAGGAACCCAACCTCGCCGAAGTTGACCGCGAACACCGGCACCGGCGTTCCCGCATACGTGCGCAGACCGCCGAGGATCGTCCCGTCACCGCCGAGGGCAAAGCAGATATCGACATCGAGGCGGAGCTCCGCGTCGAGCTCAACCGAGGGCCCGGCCGTCAGCTCGTGCTTGGCCGTCTCCTCGGCGTCGAAGCGGAGAACCGCCCCGTGGGCTTCGGCGATCGCGATGAGCTCCCGCAGCGCCTCGGCCGTCTCGGCGGGACGGCGGTGGGTGAGGACGGTGGCGGTGTGGATCGGGTTCACGGCTCGACCTTCCGGGCCGCGGCTTCGAGATCGGCGATCCCGCCCCGCGCACCCTCGGCGAGCCACACGAAGCTCTCCAGATTGCCCTTCGGCCCCGGCAGCCCGGAGCTGGCGTAGCCGAGCACGGCCGCCCCCCACTCGGTAGCCGCCCGCCCGACCTCGACGAGGGCCTGGCGCCGGAGCCCGGCGTCACGCACCACGCCGCCCTTGCCGACGTGCGCTCGGCCCACCTCGAACTGCGGCTTGATCATGGCCAGGCAGTCGAAGCGCTCGGCGGCCGCGCCGAGCACGGCCGGGAGCACCTTGCTCAGCGAGATGAACGAGACGTCGATCACGATCACTTCCGGCCGGTAGGGGAGCTCGTGGGCACCGAGCTGACGCGCGTTGCGCCGCTCGATCACCGTCACCCGCTCATCCGAGCGCAGCCGCCAGTCCAGCGCTCCGTAGGCCACGTCGAGGGCCACCACATGGGCGGCGCCGCGCTGGAGTAGGCAGTCGGTGAAGCCGCCGGTCGAGGCGCCGACGTCGAGCGCACGGCGACCGGTCACACCAACACCGAAGGCGTCCAAAGCATTGGCCAGCTTCACACCGCCTCGGGAGGCGTACTCGGGCGCCCGCGTCACCTCGAACTCGGCGTCCTCGGACACCATCTCGCCGGGCTTCTGAGCTCGGCGTCGCTCAGGCAACACGAGCACGTCGCCCGCGATCACCGACGCCGCGGCACGTGCGCGTGACGGGAAGATCCCACGTTCAGACAGGAGGCTGTCGATGCGCACGCGTTTCACTTTGGTCGGGGCCTGGGCGTAAACGGGACGTATGTTCCCGTTTCTTGCCCGGTTCCCCCGACGGGGAGCCCGAGGGCTTACCCCGCGACTCCCGAGTGCTCGGCCACCGCTGCCTCGATTCGCTCGGCGATCCGCGCGCCGGTGAAGCCGACTTCCTCGTGCAACAGCTTCGGGGCACCGTGGGTCACGTAGCGATCGGGCAGGCCGACCCGGAGGATCCGCGGTGATAGGCCGGCGTCGGACAGGGTCTCCCAGACCGCGGAGCCGAACCCCCCGGCCAGGACCCCCTCCTCGACCGTCACCAGGAGGTCGTGCTCGGCCGCCAGCTGAGCCGCGAGGCCGGCGTCGATCGGCTTGGCAAACCTGGCGTCGGCGACGGTCACCGAGATGCCGTGCGACTCGAGGATGTCGGCCGCCTCGAGGGCCTTGCCCACGCCCGTCCCGTACCCGAGCAGCGCCACCTGGTCGCCCTCGCGCAGGATCTCGCCCGTGCCGATCTCCACCAGCGAGGGTCGCGTCGGGAGCGGCACCCCGGTCCCAGACCCGCGGGGATAGCGCAGCGCAACCGGCCCGGCGTCATACCGCAATGCCGTGTGGAGCATGTCGACCAGCGTGGCCTCGTCCCGCGGGGCCATCAGCACGATGTTGGGCAGGCAGCGCAGGTAGGCGATGTCGAAGGCGCCGTGGTGGGTCGGCCCGTCATCGCCGACCAGTCCGGCCCGGTCCATCGCGAACACGACGTTCAGCTTCTGCAAGCACACGTCGTGGACGATCTGGTCGTAGGCGCGCTGCAGGAACGTGGAGTAGATAGCCGCCACCGGCTTACACCCGGACAGGGCGAGCCCGGCGGCGAAGAGGACCGCCTGCTGCTCGGCGATCCCAACGTCGAAGTAGCGATCGGGGAGCTCACGCTGGAGGATGTTCAGTCCCGTCCCCGAGTTCATAGCGGCCGTGATTCCGACGACCCGGTCGTCCCGCCGGGCCTCCGAGACGAGCGCCTTGCCGAATACCTCGGTGTAGGCCGGGGGGCTCGGCTTGGCGCCGGCCGCCGGCGCGGCGACCTTGGCCGGGGCGCCACCGGAGATCGACTTGGGCTTGGCGGCGTGCCACTTCTCCATGCCCTCGAGTCCGCCCTCCTCGGCCGGGGCAAAGCCCTTCCCCTTGACGGTGGCGGCGTGGACGACGACGGGGCGCTCGGCGGCCAGCGCGTCGCGCAAAGCCGAACGCAGCTCGCGCACGTCGTGCCCGTCGATCACGCCGATGTAGGCGAAGTCGAGCTCCTCCCACCACAGGCCGGGGGCCCAGAAGGCCTTGATGGCTTCCTTCACCTGGGGGCCCAGCTGCTCGAAGGCCGACCCGAGTCCGACCGGAAGCTTGGTCAGGCCGCCCTCGATGTCCTCCCGGGCGTGCCACAGCTTCGGGTTCAACCGCACGCGGTTGAAGTAGCGAGACAAAGCTCCGACGTTGGGGGCGATCGACATCCCGTTGTCGTTCAGGAGCACGACGAGCGGCGTGCCCAGGCCCCCGGCCTGGTGCACGGCCTCGAAGGCGACGCCGCCGGTCAGGGCCCCGTCGCCGACCACGGCCACGACGTTGGCGTCCGTCGCGTAGCCATGGCGCATGGCCTCCTTGATCCCGACGGCGTAGCCGATCGACGTCGAGGCGTGGCCCGCGCCCATGATGTCGTGCTCGGATTCCTGCATCGAGCAGAACGGGGCCAGGCCGCCGTATTGGCGGATCGTCCGCAGCCGATCCCGTCGGCCGGTGAGCATCTTGTGCGGGTAGGCCTGGTGGCCAACATCCCAGAGGATCTTGTCCCGCGGGGAGTCGAGCAGGGAGTGCAGCGCCACCGCGATCTCGCACGTCCCGAGGTTGGCGCCGAAGTGACCGCCGATCTCCCCGACGGTGTCGATGAGTTGCTCGCGCAGCTCCTGCGCGATGAGCTGCAGCTGGTCGTCGTCGAGGGCGTGGAGATCCTGCGGGCCGTCGATCGAGTCAAGTAGGCGTGTCATCAGTAGGTCCGGTTGGCGATGAAGTCAGTTATCTGCTCAAGCTCAAGCGCTCCGCCCGGGGCGGCGCGCTTGAGTGCGGTCCGCGCTCGATCCCGCGACTGAAGCGCCAGGTCGCGGGCACCGTTAAGTCCGAATTCGGTGACGTATGTCCGCTTGCCCAACCGCTCGTCGCTGCCCTGATGCTTGCCGAGCGTCTCGGAGGATCCGGTCACGTCGAGGATGTCGTCGACGATCTGGAAGAGGACGCCCAGCTCGCGTGCAAAGGTGCTGAAAAATTGAATCTTGTCAGGTCCGAGCCCTCCGTCGAGTAGCAGGACGCACTCGATGCTAGCCGCGATCAGCCGGCCCGTCTTGAGCTCGTGCAGGCGGCGCAGCCCTTCTGGCCCCGGAGGGGCTTTCTCCGCGATGTCGATGTACTGGCCTCCCACCATGCCCTCGACCCCCGTGGCCGCCGCCAGCTCACACGCCGCGGCGAGCAGGTTGCGGGGGTGGCTCCCCGGGTCGGCGAGGAGCAGCCGGAACGCCTCGGCATATAACGCGTCGCCGGCCAGAATCGCCACGTCCTCTCCGAATGCCTTGTGGCAGCTCGGCCGCCCCCGGCGCAGGTCGTCGTCGTCCATCGCGGGCAGGTCGTCGTGGATGAGCGAATAGGTGTGGATCAGCTCGATCGCCGCGGCCAGTGGAAGCACGGCCGAGCGCTCCAGATCGATGGCCTCGGCGGTGGCCAGCGTTAGGACGGGGCGGATCCGCTTTCCCCCGGCCAGGAGCGAATAGCGCATGGCCTCCTGCAACCCGTCGATGGCCGGGTCCGCGGTGAAGCGCAGTGCTTCCAGGTAGCCCTCGACCTCAAGCCTCAGGGGGTCAGGAAACTCCGCCACCATCGCGGCTTCGGGCACGGCTGCGCTGCCGGAGCTCGAGGTCACCCGGCCGGCAGCGGCAGCTGGCCTGGGAGGTCGGGCAGCGGCTCCACAGCTGCCCGTGCCCACGCATCAGCCTGCATGCTCGCCTCGGCAGCCAGCCGCGCACACTCCTCGATCAGCGCCAGTGCTTGCTCTCCGGACAGCTGTCCGGAGCGGAGCTCGGCCGCGACCTCGTCAAGCCGCTCCCGGAGCTCGATCAGTTGATCGCTCACGCCGCAGAGACTAGCGGCGTGAGCTTAAGCGGGTCTTTGTCGCGCCGGTCTAGAAGCGCAGGATCGCGGCGATCCCGTGGGGCGGCTGGTCATCGTGATGACGCAGCACCATCACCTCGGCGTCCTGGGTGACCGCCGCCTCGACCACCGCCTCGCGCACGTGCTCGATTTCCGTGGTGCCGGTCCCGTCAGCCGGGCACCGCCTCATGTCCTCGGCCACGAGCATGCCGCAGCTGGGGCAGCGGCGGCCACGCGCGTCGAAGCCGGGTGAGAGCAGCAGCGTCTGGACGCGGCGCTCGTTGAGCGCCTCGAGCGTGCCCTCGAGCCCGACGACGCCGCGGCGTCCGGCGCCGACGGCGTCAGACAGCCGGCTGAGCGCCTCGGTCTCGCCACGGCGCTCGTCCTCGGTGACGATCTCCTCCACGGCGCTGCGAACCTGGGCCTCGGTGGCGCTCGTGATATCGACGTCGACCTTCTCTGGGACCAGATGCGAGCGCACCTCGTCCGCCAGCATCTCCTCAAAACGGGCCACCGCCTCCTGCGGGCCACCGAGCACGATCCGGTCAAAGCGCTCGGCCCGCCAGCGACGATTCACGTCCTCGGCCACGCCCCGGAGGTGGTGCAGAGCATCCTCCTCGGCGCTGCGCTCGTAGTTGGCCTGAGACCAACCGCCGACCTCGCTTTGACCGCGCACGCGGTCATCGACGCGCTCATGCTCCCGGAGACGCTCGGGGGATCCCGAGAGCAGGCGGGCGGTGCGGCGGTTGACCAGCGCCACCAGCCATTGGCGGGTCTCCAGGGCGGCGATCATCGGCTCCACGTAGGGAGCCGGCTCGATCACCATCCGCCCCGGGACGGGCCGGGCCAGCTGGACCACCTCAAACAGGTCGTCGAGGCTTGAGCAGAACAGGGCCAGCGATCGAGCGCCTTTGAAGGGCGCATCGGGCGAAGACAGGAAGGCATCGATCCGCTTGAGGTCCTCGCGCAGGGCGACCTTGTCCTCGTGGCCCAGGCCGTCGAGCCCATCGACGATCCGGTGGCCGTCATCGAGGAGCGAGCGGATCTGGGAGGCCCGGGCGGGCGGGGTGGCAAAGCGCTCGGGGTCGAGGTCCAGGTAGAGGCTGATCACCTGATGCTCGCCCCGATGCTGGATGAGGCGCCTGGCTTCCTCGAGGCCGCTGCTCACCGACGATCGCCTATCACGGGGTTAATCATGCCGCGTCCAGCGCCTCATGCCCCATCCAGCGCCGCGTTCACGAGCGCGTCCGCCCGTGCGTTCTTGGCTCGGGGAACGGTCCGGATATGCCAGCGGTCGAATCCCCGGAGGGCGGCCTGAGCCTGATCGTGGAGGGGCTTCATGGCTGGGTGCTTGACCTTGTAGACGCCGGTCACCTGGCGGGCCACGAGCTCGGAGTCGCCGATGATCTCGAGCTCGGAGGCCCCAAGCTCGCGGGCGCGCTCGAGGCCCCGCAGTAGGGCACGGTACTCCGCCACGTTGTTGGTGGCCGATCCAATCCGCTCGGCTACCTCGTCCACGAGCTCACCGTCGGGAGCCGAAATCACTATCCCGATGGCCGCCGGACCCGGGTTCCCCCGGGCTCCGCCGTCGACGTGTAAGACGAGCGCTTTGCGCTGGGGCTCAGGCGTCACCGCCTGAGCAAGCTACTCGACGGCGAGCGGCGGGAGCTCGCCGGTCACCCGCGCACGCCGGCGGTCCCGGCGTTCACGGCGTTCACGGCCCTCGGCGTGCGAGGCGCCACGATCGCGTCGCGATGCCTTGCGGCGATCGACGATCACGGTCACATTGGGATCGTCGGCGTAGTAGTCGTTGAGCTTGTCGAACAACTCACCGGCCAGTGGTTCTGGGACGACGCAGTAGATCACGGCGTTGATGCTATTCCACGCGCAGGACGAGGACCATCGAACGTTCGTCCAGTTTCGCTAAACAGTGCTAAGGCGGCCGTGCTCGTCACACGCGGCGTTGGCTTCCTGCTCGAGCGGGGTGAGCTCTGAGAGCTCCTGGCCCTGTGCCTCGAGCCGCACCCCCCCGTCCTCGTCAGCGAGGTCGAACTCGTAGCGATACCAGCACAGCTCCCAGGAGATCACGAGATGAACCACGCTCGGGTGGCGGGGCACGGGACGGACCGAGACCGACGGGAGCCCGAGCGAGCGCCCGACCCCGGCCACGGTGCGGGGGTGCTCGGAGGCGTTGAAGGCCTCGATGGCGAAGGCGATCCGATGCTCGGCGCTGGTCGGGATGGCCCGGACGTGACGGGTCTCTCGCGAGCGGGGGCGGGGACGCTCCGGGGGCGGCGCGGCGGCAGGGGCAGGGGCAGGGGCAGGGATCGGTTCTGCCACCGCCAGCGGATCGAACTCCGGCTCGGTGGGAGCGGCCGCGGGGTAGTCCCGTCGCCGGCGCAGGCGCCCGAACAGCGAACGCCGCCGGTCACGCTGGGTGTCGGCGCCGTCGAAGTCAGGAACCGTGCCTTCCCGAAGCCAGCCCTCCTGCTCCGCTCGCGCCGTGCACAGCTCGCACACCGTACGGTGGGCGCCGCGGTCGAGGTAGGGGTGGGCGCGCTCGCCGCGCAACAGTGTCCGCCCGCAAACGTCACAGGAGAGGTCGACGCCCGCCGGCGAGGTCCGTATCGCCTTGGTGCTCACCCGCCGAGGGTAGCGGACGCCTAGGCCCCGATTTGCAGGGAAGGCTGCACGCGGCTAGGCCTTAACTGCCTCCTTCTCGGCTCGGGCCTCCTCCACCACCTTCCCCGCGAGGTGACCGGGGACCTCCTCGTAGCGCAGGAACTCCATCGTGAACTCGCCCTGACCACCGGTGATCGAACGCAGGTCCGGCGCGTAGGAGAGCATCTCGGCCATCGGGACCTCGGCCTTGACTTCGGTCATCCCGGCGCCGACCGGCTCCATGCCGAGCGGACGTCCCCGGCGTGAGTTGAGATCGCCGATCACGTCACCCACGGCGTCCTCGGGGACGCTGACCGTGACCTCCATGATCGGCTCGAGCAGGACCGGACCCGCCTGCTCCATGGCCTGCTTCATGGCCTGTGAGCCGGCCACCTTGAAGGCCATCTCAGAGGAGTCGACGGTGTGGTAGGAGCCGTCGTAGAGCCGCACCCGGACGTCCTTGACCGGATAGCCGGCCACGACCCCGGACTGCATCGCCTCGAGCACGCCCTTCTCGACCGCGGGGATGAACCCGGTCGGGATCACCCCGCCCTTGATCGCGTTCACGAACTCGAACCCGTCGCCCGGCTCGCGCGGCTCGATCTCGATGTGGCAGTCGCCGAACTGGCCGCGGCCGCCCGTCTGCTTCTTGTGGCGGCCGTGCGCCTTGGCGGGCTTGCGGATCGTCTCCTGGTAGGGGACGCGCGGGGGCTTGAGGTTGACCTCGGCGCCAAAGCGTGACTTCAGCCGCTCGACGATCACCTCGACGTGGACCTGGGAGAGGCCGGCCACGATCTGCTCGCCCGTCTGCTCGTCGCGGTGCAGGTCGATCGTCGGGTCCTCTTCCTGGAGGCGACGCAGAGCGGTGAACACCTTGTCCTCGTCGCCCTTGCTCTTGGGTTCGACGGCGAAGGCCATGACCGGCGCGGGGAGCTTGATCTGCGGCATGGAGATCGGCTCGTCGCGCGCCGCCAGCCAGTCTCCGGCTCGGGTCTCCTTGAGCTTGGCCACCGCCCCGATGTCGCCGGGACCGAACTCGGTTACGTGCCGGGTCTCGCCACCCTCGAAGGCGAGCAGCTGCCCGATTCGCTCCTTGGTGTGGCTGCGCGTGTTCAGGACCTGGGAGTCCTGCTTCATCTGGCCCTGGTAGACCCGGAACAGGTTTATGCGCCCGGCAAACGGGTCGGCGCGGGTCTTGAACACGTAGGCAAAGAGCTCCTTGTCCTCGTCGGCTTCGAGCACGACTTCGCCCACGTCGAGGCCGCCGTGCTTGACCGGCGAGGGCAGGTCCTCGACGATCGCGTCGAGCAGACGGTTGGTGGCCAGGTTCCGGGTCGCCACACCGCATGTGACCGGGAACAGCGCCCCGTGGTTGGTTCCCTCCTTGAGCGCGGTGACGATCTCCTCGTGGGCGATCTCCTCGCCCTCCAGGTAGCGCTCCATGAGCGCGTCCGAGGACTCCGAGACCTCGTCCATCAGCTTCTCGCGGTACTCCTGGGCCTGGTCGGCGAGCTCGGGTGGAATCGGGATTTCCCGGCAGTTCTCGCGGGTGGGCGGGCCCTCAATTTGGTACTCGAAGGCCTTCATGTCGACGAGGTCGATCACGCCGCGCACCTCGTGCTCTGATCCGATCGGGATCTCGGTGGCGACGACGTGGCCACCAAAGGCGGATTTGAGCGACTCGAGCGTGCGGAAGAAGTCGGCCCGCTCGCGGTCGAGCATGTTGACGAAGACGAGCCGGGCCAGGTCGAGCTCGGCGGCGCGCTGCCAGAGACGCGTGGTGTGAACCTCGACCCCCATCACGGCGTTGACGACGAACACCGCCGACTCGCATACTCGCAGGGCCCCGAGCGCGTCGGCGATGAAGCTCGAGTCCCCGGGCGTGTCGATCAGGTTGACCTTGCGCTCCTGCCACTCAAACGACGACAGCGTGGCCGCGATCGACAGCTGGCGGGCCTTCTCGTCGGCGTCGGCGTCAGAGGTGGTCGTCCCGTCCGTCACCGACCCCAGCCGGTTGATCGCCCCCGCCTCAAACAGGAGCGCCTCGTGCAGGGAGGTCTTGCCACTACCCCGGTGGCCGACGAGCGCCACGTTGCGAATGCGATCCGCGGGCTTGTGCACGGCAGTTCTCCTCTCCGTCGATTCCTCGGAGAGGCAAAGTTACAGGGTCAGTCCAGCTCCCCCTGAAGCTTTGAGCGCAAACGCAGCACTGCCTTGGTGTGGAGCTGCGAGACGCGTGACTCGGTCACCCCGAGCACCTCGCCGATCTCTCGGAGGGTCAGGTTCTCGTAGTAGTAGAGGGCGACGACGAGCTTCTCACGCTCGGGCAGGAGCGCGATCGCGTCGGCGATGCGGTCCCGGAGCTCGGACTGGTCGACGAGTTGTTGGGGATCGGGGGCCTCACGGTCAGGCAGCGTGTCGAGCAGTGAGACCTGGTCGCCCGTGGCGTCCTGGACGTTCCAGAGCTCGTCCAGGGCCACGATCGTGGAGTTGGAGATCTGGAGCAGAGTCTCCTGAAACTCGTCGATGGTGACGCCGAGCTCGGTGGCCATCTCCTCGTCCGTGGGCGCGCGCTGGAACTTGGCCTCGAGCTTCTGATTGATCTTCTCGATCTCCCGCGCCCGGGCCCGCACCGAGCGCGGGACCCAGTCGAGGTTGCGCAGCTCGTCGATGATGGCGCCCCGGATCCGTGTGATCGCGTAGGTCTCGAACTTGATCTCGCGGCTCAGGTCGAAGCGCTCGATGGCCGAGATCAGGCCGCCCAGGCCGTAGGAGATGAGATCGGACTCTTCCACGTGGCCCGGGAGCCCCGAGCTCATCCGGCCGGCCACGTACTTGACCAGCGGCGAGTAGGCGATGACCAGCCGCTCGCGGGCGCGCTCGTCGCCTGTGCTCTTGTACCGCCTCCAAAGATCTTGGAGTTCGATCGCTTTGACGTTGGTCTCCAGGGCTCCTCCCCCACTCTCTCTCTAGGCCCGAGGATGTGCCCGGGCATAGGCGGACCTCAGCCGCCGCGACTCCACGCGAGTGTATACCTGGGTTGTCGAAATCGTTGCGTGACCAAGCAATTCCTGGATCGAGCGCAGATCGGCGCCGCCCTCGAGCAGATGGGTCGCAAATGAGTGTCGCAGCGCGTGCGGATGGGCGTCCACGAGGGCCGGGGCGCTCCGGGCGGCGCGGCGCGCCCAGAGGCGAAGCCGCCGCCTGACATCCGAGGTCGAGAGGCGATGTCCGGATTTCGAAAGCAGCAGCGCCGGTTCTTCCTGCCCGTCAAGCGCGGGTCGTCCGGCGGCGAGGTAGCGCTCAAGCGCCCCACGCGCGTGCTCACCCACGGGAACGATCCGGGTCTTGCCGCCCTTGCCCTCGACCCGCACCGTCTCGGCATCGAAATCGAGCGAATCGACGTCTAGGGTGACGAGCTCCTCGGCTCGCAGGCCTGACGCGTAGGCGAGCTCGAACAACGCGCGGTCGCGGAGCTCGAGCGGCGTCGTGGCCGGGATCCGGTCGAGCAGCACCTCCACCTCGTCGGGCCTGAGCACTCGGGGCAGATTTCGGGGCCGCTTGGGTGAGCTCAGGAGCTCGGCCGGGTTCTCGCGCCGGCGACCGAGCTCGATCTGCACCCGCAGGAGCGCCCGCAGGGCGGCGAGCTTCCGCGCCACCGTGCTCGGCGCCTGGCCGGCTTCGGAGCGCTCGGCGAGGTAGCGGCGCAGCTCGCGCACGCCAACCGCGTTCGGCTCGAGCTGGCGGGCGCTCGCCCAGTCCGCGAACTGGCCCGCGTCGATGCCATACGCCCGCCGCGTCTTGGCGGCGAGGGCACGGCGGCGCAGATCCTGATCGAAGGCGTCCAGCGCGGCTGTCCACGGCTCCGAGTGCATCGCGTGAGCGCTATTCGCCGTCGAGGGGGCCATGCCTGCCGGCCGGCCGCGGCTAGACCACGTGGACTAGCGTCCCGATCGGTGTGTACGGGTAAACGGACTCGGCCTCGGAGTAGGGCATCTCGACGCAACCGTCACTCTGCGGGAAGCCGTAGGAGGCGCGGATGAACCCGTGCAGCGCGTCGCCGCCGTTGAAGTAGCTGACCCACGGGACTCCGGGATCGTCGTAGTGGCTGCCATCGGCGTTGGTGCCCTCCATCGTGACCGAGGGCGAGTGCTCGAACACCGCGAAGGTGCCAAGCGCGGTGGGCGTGGCCGGGATCCCTGTGTTGACCAGCCCGGAGGCCACCGTGCGCCCGTTGTGCCAGGTGCTCTCGGTCTCCGGCGAACCCTCGCTGACCGTCACGAAGGTGTAGCCGAAGGACGACCGGTGCCCGGCGAGCTGGGCGGTGATCAGCGCCTTCCAGACCTGCGGGCCGGCGACCCCGTCGGCGGTCATGTCCTCGTCGTTCTCGAACGCCATCAGCGCGCCCTGGGTCATGACGCCGGTGCTCCCGGGTTGCCACATGCTGTGGAGGGCTCCCGGGACATTTCCGTAGCGCCAGGTGAAGCTCCCGTGGGGCGGATGGATCGCCGCCGCCTCCTGAGCCTGCGGCGTGTTCGCCGGCGGGGTGCCGGTCACGTTGAACCGGAGGGGCAGGTAGCCCATGTTGGCCAGTAGCTGCTGGACCCGGAGCATGGAGCCGGGCGGGACATGCCACACCGGTGCGCCGCCGGCCAACCTCACCCCGCCCGGAAGCCCGATCCTCACTGTGGCGCCGAGGCCGTACCCGTAGCCGGAGGGATGAAAGACGATCGTGTGGCTCGAGATCTGCTGCCAGTGGCCGCTCGTCTGCGGGGAGATGCCGGGCCGGGAGCGGCCGAGCGCCGCTGAGACCGTCTTGGAGAAGGTGAGCGAGATCGGCGTCGAGGTGCCGATCCGGCTTCCGGCCGCTGGACTGGCCACCGCCGAGGTGGCGACTCCCGCCGGGAACCAGCTGATGGCGGCGGCGCGGGCGGTCTCCCAGGTCCGCGGCGTCGCGGCCAGCCACATGGTGCCGGCGGAGGCGGTGCGAGGCAGGGTGACCTGGGTGCTGGGGCTGTCCAACACGTGTTTGTGTAGCCCTCCGGCGGTCGGCCCGTAGAAGACGGCGGCCACGGGATGGTCGAAGCTCACCTGGAGCGGGGCGCCGCGGTGCAGGGTGAGGAAGGTCTGGTTTGGCGAGGCGCTCGGCGCCGTGAGGGTGAGGTTGACCCGCTGCCGGGCTCCGGTCAGCCACGCGATCCAGCCCGGGCGCTTGACCACGACCTGGATCAGCACCTTCTCGCCCGCCCGGAGCGTGCGCTGAGGCCAGATCTCCTGGCCCCTGAGGCTGACCGGGACGGGTTGGTTGGTCGCCCCGGCGAACACCGAGACGCTCTCGATCTGGCCCCCGCCGAGCGGCAGTCCCACCTTGGCCAGCGAAGAGGAGCCGGCAGTCACGCTGGCGCTGGCCGACGCCAGCGCCACCAGCGCCGCCGCGACCAGGAGGACGATGACGAGCAGGATCCCGCCAACCACCCATGGCGTCCGTCGCCGCCTGCGGTACAGGTGGTAGGTGCCACCACCCGCTCTGTCATGCCGGGGTTCAGAGACAAGCGCCACGAGCGATCTCGAAACAGGGTACCGATTGCGTTTGTCGGCCCGGTGACACTCTTACAACCACCCCCCTAACTGCAACCGCGGTTGCAGTTAGGCTCTCGCTTACCGCTCAGCGCGTGACCGCGCCCTCGGAGGCGCTCGAAACCAGCCGCGCGTACTTCTCGAGCGCCGCCCCGGCGTACGGCCGCTCCGGGGTCTCGTAGGCGCGCCGGCGCGCCGCGAGCTCCTCTTCGTCCAGCTCGACGTCGAGCCGGCGCGAGTCGACGTCGATCGTGATCCGGTCGCCGTCCTCGACCAGCCCAATGGGGCCTCCGCGTACGGCCTCGGGCGCGACGTGGCCGGCCATGAAACCATGGGTCGCACCCGAGAACCGCCCGTCGGTCAGGAGCGCGACCTCCTCCCCCAGGCCCTCTCCGACCAGAGCCGCGGTGACCGCGAGCATCTCACGCATGCCGGGGCCGCCGGCCGGGCCCTCATTGCGGATCACCACCACGTCACCGGCCTCGATCTCCCGCGCGCGAACCGCCCGCATGGCGTCCTCCTCTGACTCGAACACGCGGGCCGGGCCGCTATGCCGGCGCCGTTCGTGCCCGGCCAGCTTGACCACGCAGCCCTCGGGGGCGAGGTTTCCCTTGAGGATGGCCAGGCCGCCGGTGGGCTTGAGGGGGTCATCGAGCGGCCGCACCACCTCCTGGCCCTCAGTCTCCTTGGCTTCGTCGGCGTGCGCACCGATCGTGCGGCCGGTCACGGTCTGGGCGTCTGAGTGCAGCAGCTCGGCCTCCTTGAGGCGCTTGAGCACGAGCGGCACCCCTCCCGCCTCATACAGGTCAGGGGCCACGAACCGGCCCCCGGGCACGAGGTCGCACAGCAGCGGGGTGCGCTCGCTGATCCGGTCGAAGTCGTCGATCGAAAGCGGCACCCCAATCTCGTTGGCCACGGCGAGAAGGTGCAGGACGCCGTTGGTGGAGCCGCCGCTGCAGGCGATGGCCGCGATCGCGTTCTCCAGGCTCTCCCGGGTGATGATGTCGCTGGGGCGCTGCCCGCGGGCGAGCACGTCCATGATCATCCGCCCCGCTGCGAGTGCAACCTCGGACTTGCGCCCGTCGACGGCCGGGACCATCGCGGACCCGGCGGGGCTGATGCCCAGCACCTCGAAGGCCATGGCCATCGTGTTGGCGGTGAACTGACCACCGCAGGCACCGGCGCCGGGCGAGGCCGCCTCCTCGAGTTCGTGGAGCTCCGCCTCGTCGATCTTGCCCGCGTCATAGGCGCCCACCGCCTCGAACACCTGCTGGATGGTCACGTTCTGGCCATGGAAGTGACCGGGCAGGATCGAGCCCCCGTAGAGCATCAGGCTGGGAACATTCAGTCGGCACAGCGCCATCACCGTGGCCGGAATCGTCTTGTCGCAGCCCGCGATCGCCACCACGGCGTCGAACATGTGCGCGTCGCAGACGAGCTCGATCGAGTCGGCGATGACCTCGCGGCTCGGCAGCGAGGCCCGCATCCCTCGCGTCCCCATCGTGATCCCATCCGAGATCGCGATCGTGTTGAGCTCCATCGGGGTACCGCCCGCCTCGCGAATCCCGTCCTTGACCTTGGCCGCCAGGGCCCGGTGCGTGAAGTTGCACGGCATCGTCTCGATCCAGCTGTGCGCGACGGCGACGATCGGCTTGCTCATCGCCTCGTCGTCGTAGCCGATGCCCTTGAGGAAGGCGCGCGCGGCCGCCCGCTCCGGGCCGTCGGTCAGCGCGCGGCTGCGGTGCTTGGGGTCAAAGCCGGACATGGGCGAGCGGACTGTAGCGGGGACCCGGAATGCTGATCAGCCGGCGGTGTCGGCTCCGGCCGGGCTGATGCCGAAGGCGCTCTGGCGCATCCGGCGGCGCTCCCACTGGGCCAGCCGCCAGAGGTCCCGGCGCACCTGGTCGGGATCGAGCTGGCGCCCTGGAAGGTGCATGTTGGCGGTCTCCAAGAGTCGCCGCTCGTCGCCCGTGAGGGCCATCCACTTCGCCAGCACGTCATCTGAGTCAGGGAGGCGGGCGCTTCCGTACGGGCGGGTCTCGTCCGGGAACTCGATGCAGTATTCGCCCAGCAGGCGGTGGGTCTGGGCGAGGTAGGCGATGATCGGGCGGTGGGGGTAGATCAGGTAGGCATAGGGGGCACCATGACTGGCGACCCCGTCGTTGGGTGCGTCCGATTGGCTGCCCCAGACGCGAACGAACCCGAGGTCCCGGTACATCCCCCACTCCTCGTCGTTGACACAGGAGCGCAGGAGCTCTCGGGCTCGCTGCTCGGCCCGGCGCTCCCGACCCGGGTCATAGAGGATCTCCGGAACCTTCTTACGGTGCGACCGCAGGCGCGTCCAGCCCTCCTCGAGGCGAGGGACGATCAGGTCAGAGAGCAGCGCGATGGCGACTAGCGCGGTAGCGGCCAGCGCCAGCAGCACCGCGGCCTTCAGTCCTAGCGGCCGCCCGCCGCACGCGGGAAGAAGATCACGCGTTCGGCGTCACGGGGAATCTCTTCGAACGAGCGGACCATCTTCGACTCGCGGCGGCCCTGGGGGTCGGCCAGCGGCACCGCGGCCCACAGTCCGGCATCGAGCTGGCGGCGGAACTCGCGGATCAGACGCTCCTCATCCTCGCTTGCCTCAATGTCCCCCTCGGCCAGAAGCACCTCGCCATGACCTGGCTTCATCCGCAGAAAACGCACATCAGGATTATGTCAAAAGGGGTGCATCAGATCGCGCCGGCGTGCGAACCCCCGGTGGGTCAGCCTTCGCGCCCGAGCGGATGCCCAGGGCATCCACCGGACCCGGGCCGGCTCCCACCTCCTCGAGCCCGTCGCGGACGGCCGCCTCGGCCATCCGTTTGGCGAAGCGGGCGGCGCTTAGCGGGTCATCGCCCCAGGCCAGGCGGGCCGCTAGCGCCGACGAGTGGGTGCAACCGGAACCATGAGCCGCGGCGACCGATTGGCGCTCGCCGGCGATCGCCTCAAGCCGCTCACCGTCAAAGTAGATGTCGACCGCGTCGTCGCGGTGACCGCCGGTGACCACGACGATCTCGGGGCCGAGGCGGTGGATGGTTTGAGCGAGCTCCTCCGGAGGCGCCTCGGGACCCGCTTCGACCAAGGCCGTGGCTTCCGGCACATTCGGGGTGAGAACGGTGGCGCGGGGGAGCAGCAGTTCGATGAGCGCCCGGCGAGCTCCCGGATCTAGCAACTGGGCTCCTGACTCGGCCACCATGACCGGATCGAGGACGACCGGCGTACCTTCGGACAGTTCGTCCAAGGCCCGGGCCACCGCCGCGATGGTTGGAACGTCGCCCAGCATCCCGATCTTCACCGCGTCGATCCCGATGTCGTCGCGGACCGCGCTCACCTGTGCCTCGATGAGGTGGGGAGGAACCTGGTGGACGGCGGTGACCCCGACGGTGTTCTGGGCCGTGAGGGCGGTGACAGCGGTCATTCCGTGGACGCCGCAGGCCGCGAACGCCTTCAGGTCAGCCTGGATGCCGGCGCCCCCGCCGGAGTCCGAACCGGCAATCGAGAGGACTCGCGGAAGGTGGTCGGCGGCCATGGCCTCGAGCTTACTTACGGACCGTGGGTCACGGTAGGAGGATGAACCTGCCCCCCGCTCCACGCTGGATGTAGCCGGCAAGCTCCAGCAGGGCCAACGCCGCCAGGCTGTGCTCCGGACCGATGCCCTGCCGGCGCAGGGCCGCCGGAGTGTCGTGGCCCGCCCCGATCACATCCAGCAGCCTCCGTAGGTCGTCTGAGAGTCGTGGCCTGTCGTCGACTACGGCAGTCCGTGTACCCGCTTCGAAGAGGAGATCCAGAACCGTCTGCGGACCGTCGATCAGATGCGCCCCTGCGCTGATCAGCTCGTGGGGCCCGGCCGCCTGAGGACTGGTGATCCGGCCCGGCACCGCCCCCACGTGGCGCCCCAGCGCGCGTGCGTAGTCCGCGGTGAGAAGGGCGCCTGAACCGGGACCGGCCTCCACGACGATCGTCATCGCGGCCAGGGCGGCGATGATCCGGTTGCGGGCCAGGAACATCCACCTGCGGACCGAGACACCCGGGGGAAGCTCGGAGACGACCACGCCACCCTTCACCAACTGCCGATAGAGATTCCTGGCCCCGCGGGGATAGGGCTCAGACGCCGAGCCCGGAAGGACGGCGACCGCCCGTCCGACATCGCCGGCGGCTGAGAGCGTGCCCTGATGGGCGGCCGAGTCGATGCCCATGGCCAGGCCGCTGATCACCGGCACGCCGGCGGTCGCGAGTCCGGAGGCGAGCGACCGGGCCACCCCGGTGCCGTAGGCGGAGCCTCGGCGGGAGCCCACAACGGCCACCGGCTCCGCATTCACCGCGGCCAGGAACCGGCGAAGCCCGCCTGCCACGTGGATCACCGCCGGCGGACTCAGCAGATCTTCCAACCCACTGGGGTATTCCGGATCGCAACGGCAGATCATCTCCAGACCGGCTCGCTCGGCCTCGCGCCGCGCCTCGGCTGGGTCGAACACGAGTCGGCGCTCGGCCAGCCGCTGACGATGCCGGCCCCCTACCGCCGCCACGAGATCCTCGTCGTCGAGGGCCAGGATCTCGGCGATCTCCGAGCGGACCGGCTCGAGGTGACCGGCCAATTCTTTGAGCAGCCCCGTCCGCCGCAGGCAGTCGGCGCAGGCGCCGGTCATGCCGCGATCGCCTCCTCGGTCGATGCACGCTGGCGGAGACTCAGCGCCGTCAGCAGGTCGTGGCTCCTCACCCGGTCGCGCTGGTTCAGGTCGGCCACAGTCCGGGCCGTTCGCAGCACCCGCTGACGACCGCGCGCGCTCAGGGTGCCGGTGGCGTAGGCGCGGGCAAGCACAGCCGTCGCGTCCTCGTCGAGATGCACATAACGGTGGACCAGGCGCCCGTCGAGCTGACCGTTGCAGCTGACGAGCTCATCGGCGAACCGCGCCCGCTGGCGCTCACGCGCCTCCGCCACTCGCTCTCGCACCCGAGCCGAGGTGGTGGCCGCAGGGGCCTGCAGGTCCTGCTCGGTCGGCTGCTCGACCGCGACCAGGAGGTCCATGCGGTCCAGCAGCGGTCCGCTCAGGCGACGGCGGTGGCGTCGGAGCTCAGCTTCGCCACAGCGACAGCGCTCATCCACGCCGGCGAATCCACACGGGCATGGGTTGGTGGCGGCTACGAGCATGAAGCGCGTCGGGAAGGCGAGGGCGCGCTGGGCGCGGACGATGGTCACCTGTCCGTCCTCGAGCGGCTGGCGCAGCGCCTCGAGGCTCGAGCGCTGGAACTCGGACAGCTCGTCCAGGAAGAGGACGCCGTGGTGGGCCAGGGTGGCTTCCCCCGGCCGCGGCGGCGCCCCGCCGCCGACCAGCCCCGGAGCCGAGATCGTGTGGTGGGGGGCGCGGAAGGGACGCGCTTCGATCAGTCCGTTGGCATGAAGCCCGGCCACCGAGTGAATCCGGGTCACCTCTACCGCCTCCTCGCGGCTCATCGCGGGCAGGATCGAGGGGAGCCGCCGCGCGAGCATCGTCTTCCCGGTGCCCGGGGCCCCCTCGAGGAGCAGGTTGTGACCCCCAGCCGCGGCGATCTCGATGGCCAGGAGCGGCCCGGCGTGACCTCTGATGTCGGCCAGATCCGGTCCGGCGTTGATGCGGCCGAGACCCGGCGAGCGGTCCGGCAGGGCGGGTGGATCCGCGCCCATCACCACCTCGGCGGCGGCGCGCAGACTGCTCACCGCGACGACCTCGAGCCCCTCGACCACCGCCGCCTCCCGGGCCCGCTCGCGCGGGACGATGAGCCGCTTCAGACCAGCCCGGCGCGCCCCTTCGGCTACGGCGAGCGCGCCGGGCGAATCCCGAACCTCACCGGTGAGAGAGAGCTCGCCGAAGACGGCGTAATCGGTGAGCGCCTCCGCCGGCACCTGGTCGCTGGCGGCCAGCACACCGAGCGCGATCGCGCAATCGAAGCCCGGACCGGCCTTGCGCAGAAAGGCCGGCGCCAGGTTGGCCGTGATCCGACCGCTAGGAAACGTGAAGTTGGAGTTGTGAATGGCCGCCCGGATCCGGTCGCGGGACTCCCGCACCGCGATATCCCCCAGCCCCACGATCGTGAATGTCGGCAGCCCCGAGTGGATGTCCACCTCGACCCAGACCTGACGCGGATCGACGCCGTCGATGGCGAAGGTGACGAGGCGGGCGAGCATCCAGGCCACGCTACGGGCACTGCGGCCCCGCTCAAGGAAGTGTCACGGACCCGTGCCGTAACTGGAGCAGAGTTGTAGCGCCGCGTCACCCACGTCTTACGGCTTGCCGCGTAGCGTCAGCGGGCGTGAGCAGCGCTTCCCGCGGCGTGAGCAGCGACCCCCGTCACCAACTCGGGAGGCTCGGCGAGCAGCTCGCCGCTGAACACCTGAGCCGGCGCGGCTTCCAGATCCTGGAGCGGAACTACCGCACCCGCTGGGGCGAGCTTGACATCGTCGCCTTCGACGGCCACACGCTCGCCTTCTGCGAGGTCAAGACGCGACGGCTCGGACGCGATGGCAGCGTCGCTCCGCTCGAGGCGATCCGGACGCGCAAGCGCTCCCAAGTGCGCAAGATGGCTGGAAGCTGGATGCGGGATCGGCGTGATCGGGCGTATGCCCCGGTGATCCGCTGCGATGCCATCGGGGTCATCTTTGACCGCGCCGGCCGGCTCGTCTCCATCGAGCACCTGGAGGGCGCGTTCTGAGGTCGGCTCAGGCTGCGCTCCGCGGCTCAAGCTCCTCCAGCTCGTCGAGGACGTCAACCGGGATGACTCCGTCGGCTGAGAACCCCAGGCCCAGCTGGAGATAGGCCGCCGATTGGAAGGAGCGGCGGTGTAGGGGCGATATCCCCAGGCGCTCGATGGCCTCCCGATGCTCCGGCGTCGAATAGCCCACGTGGGTGGCGAACTCCCAACCGGGATGGGAAAGGTGAGCGCGGCGCATGTACCGGTCGCGGGTCTCCTTGGCGATGACCGAGGCGGCGGCGATGGCGGCGCTCTTTGCGTCTCCGCCCACCACCGCCATCTGGTCGTAGGCGAGCGAGGCGACCGGGAAGCCGTCGCTCAGACAGATGCAGCCTGGGCGGGCGGCCTTGGCCAGCGCGTCTCGGAGCGCGGCCAGGTTCGTCTTGTGCAGGCCACGCGAGTCAATGCCCGGCGCGCACCGGGAGACGATCACCACCTTGGCCGCGGTGCGGAGGATGACCGGGAACACCTCGGCCCGTTTCTCGGGGAGCTGCTGCTTGGAGTCGTTGAGGCCGCTCAGCGCGCGGACCTCGCGCGGGCCGATGCGCTCCAGGTCGAAAAGAACGGCGGCGGCTACGAGCGGACCGGCGAGACAGCCTCGGCCGGCCTCGTCGGCCCCGGCGACGAAGCGGGCGCCCAGGCTGCGGTCGAAACGAAAGAGCCGACGGGCCGGATTGCCCCGCGGGCGGCGAGCCCGCCGCTTGGAGCTCGACCCGCCCTCGGTGGCCGTCGGATCAGAGGAAGCCGATGCGATCGGGCGGCCAGTAGGTGAAGAAGGCGACCCCGATGATCCATTTTTGTGGGACGGGTCCCCAGAACCGGCTGTCGTCGGAGGCTCCACGGTTGTCGCCCATCATGAAGTACTCGCCGGGCGGAATCTTGATCGGGGTGCGGAAATTGCAGGAAGGATCGTCGCCGCAGGGCTCGATGTAGCTGTCCTTCTCGGGCACGCCGTTGCGATAGACGTGGCCGTTGGAGATGTAGATCGTGTCGCCGCCGACGGCCACGACGCGCTTGATGAAGGTCTGGCTCGACTCAGCCGCCGTCGCCTGATCACAAGCCTGGGAGTGGCCGGCGCCCTGGAGCGGGTTGCCGCAGTCCGGGGTGAGGGGGTCGGCGCCGTGCGGCGGGTGGAAGACGACGATGTCGCCGACGCTGGGGTGGGTGTTCAGCCGGTTGGTGAGAACTCGCTGGGTGGGTATCAGGGTCGGAACCATCGAAGGGCTCGGGATCCGGTACGGCTTCACGATGAAGGCCTGAATCAGGAGTGCGAGCCCGACGGCAATGACGACCGTCAGGATCAGCTCGGCGACCGACTTCAGCGGGGACTTCCGCGACGTGCTGCGCGAGGTGGCCGTCGTCACTCCTGCTCTTCGCCGGCGTCGCTTTCGGCAGCCTCAGGCTGCGCGGCGCCGCCGTCCGTCTCCGAGGGCGTCTCGGAGGATTCTTCCGGGCTGGCCTCGGCTTCAGGAGCCGCCTCGGCGCCCGTCTCAGGCGCCGCCTCGGCCTCGGCCGCTACGGCCTCTGCCTCGAGCTCGGGATCTGGCATGGCGTCGGGATGGTCGGCACCGTCCACGGGAACCTCGACGGGCTCGTGCACGAGACCGCGCTCGATCGCCTCCTCGGGAGCCACGTTCCGGCGTTCCCGGACCCGCGCCCGCTTGCCGACGCGGCCGCGGAGGTAGTACAGCTTGGCCCGCCGGACGTCGCCCCGCGCCGCGACCTCAATCCGCTCGATCTTTGGCGAATGGAGCGGAAACGTCCGCTCGACGCCGACGCCGAAGGACTGCTTACGCACGGTGAAGGTCTCACGGACGCCATGACCCTGGCGCTTGATCACGACGCCCTCGAACACCTGAGTCCGCCGCCGGGTTCCCTCGACCACCTGAAAGTGGACACGCACGCGGTCACCGGCGGCGAAGGCCGGCGCACGACGGAGCTGAGCGCTCTCCAGAGTGTCGATCACGGTGCTCATCAACGATGCTGGCCGCCGGCGCACCGGCGATCGAAGGAGTGGTGGCACGGCTAAGCGATCTGGCCCGTGCCGCGACTGGCCATGGTAGCGGACGCCCTGTTGGTGGCTTGCTAAGGCGTTTCGCCCCTACGCGTCCGTGGCGCGTCGGCGGCTCTGCTCGGCCCGCCAGGCTCGGATCCGGGCGTGATGGCCGGAGAGCAGCACCTCCGGGACCGACCATCCTCGGTATTCGGCCGGACGGGTGTAGTGGGGATACTCCGGTGCCCCCTCCAGCGCCTCGCTGAACGACTCCTCTCTCGCCGAGTCCTCATGGCCCAGGGCACCAGGAAGCTTTCGTAGGACGGCATCGCACAGCACCATCGCGGCCAGCTCGCCCCCCGCCAGCACGTAGCGGCCGATCGAGATCTCATCGGTCGTGAAATGGTCGACGATCCTCTGATCGAAGCCCTCATACCGGCCGGACAGGAGGGTCAGGGCAGGCTCGCGGGACAGTTCGGTGACCAGCCGATCATCGAGCAGACGGCCGGCCGGGGTGAGCGCGACGACCCGGCGATCATCTTTCAGCTCGACCGGATCACGTCCGTAGCGCGCCCGCAGCGCCGCTTCGACCACATCGACGCGCAAGACCATTCCGGCGCCCCCGCCGAATGGAGTGTCGTCGACCTGACCCGCACCCAGCGGCGTGTGGTCACGGTAGTTGACGTAGCCCAGGCGGTGCCCGTGCTCAAGTGCGTTCCGGACGTGGCGCTGTGCCTCAAACCAGGCGAAGGCCTCGGGGAACAGCGTGAAGACGTCGATCTCCACCTACTCGCCGCCGAGGAAGCGAAGGTCGATGTCGATCAGCTTTTGCTCTACGTCAACGCTGCGCACGGCATCGCTGACCAGGGGAACCAGCAGGTCGGGCTCGCCGTCGGTCCGGACCACCTCGAGCACGTCGACCGAGGGCAGCCCAAGCAGCCGGCGCACGCTTCCGAGCACCCGCTCACCATCCCGGACCACGCAGCCCACCAGATCCTCCTCCCACCATTCGTCCTCTTCGAGCTCGGGCGCCTCCGTGCGGGGCACCATCAGAGGCTCGCCGCGGAGGGCCTCGGCCGCCTCCCTGTCCTCGCAACCTCCGAGACGGATGATTGGCCGCCGCTCGTCCCCGGCGCGGCGGACGATGGTTCGCTCCTCCTCGCCCAGCACCACCTGAGCCCCCTGCTCAGGCAGCGCCGGCGTCGGCTCCCGGACGTAAAAGCTCCCGTCGAGCCCGTGCGGGCGCCCCACCAGGCCGGCGCGCAACCAGCGGCCGCCCTCCGGCGCCATCAGTCGTCGTCGACGATGTCCACGAACACGCGCCGGCCGCGCTTGCTACCCGCGCTCTTGATCACGGCACGGAGCGCCGAGGCGGTGCGCCCACCACGACCGATCACGTTGCCGTAATCGTCGTCGGCCACCGAGAGCTCGAGCACGATGGCGTCGCCCTCGTCGACCTCGTTGACTCGGACCGCGTCGGGCTGCTCGACGAGGCCCCGGGCAAGGTACTCGAGCAGCTCTCGCACGACGGAGCTAACTGATGCCCTGGGTGCGGAGCAGCTTGCGAACCGTCTCGGACGGTTGCGCCCCGCGGGAAAGCCAATCCTTGATCCGCTCCTCGTCGAGGACGATCGTGGACGGATTGGTTTGCGCGTTGTAGTGGCCCACCGTCTCAATCACGCGGCCATCGCGCTTCGAGCGCTGGTCGGCGACCACCACGCGCCAGATGGGGTTCTTGTGGGAACCGATTCGTCTTAGTCGCAGCCTGACTGCCATATCCGCGACGAGGTTAGCGTGCCGCCGCTCAACGAGCACCGCGCATCAGCGCGCCCAGGTCGGGCATTCGCCCCTGGGCGACCTGGCGCATGACCTTGCGCATCTGCTCGAACTGCTTGATCAGCTGCTTGACCGCGTGGACGTTGGTGCCCGAGCCGTGGGCAATGCGCAGCCGCCGCGACCCGTTGATGAGCTCCGGGTGACGGCGCTCCTGCGGGGTCATCGAGAGGATGATGGCCTGGAGGCGGTCGAACTCGCGCTCGTCGACCTTGACCCCTCGCAGCTCCTTCCCAACGCCCGGGATCATGCCGAGCAGCGATTGCAGCGGGCCCAGTTGCCGGACCTGGCGCAGCTGGTCGAGGAAGTCATCGAGCCCGAACTCCTGCTTGCGCAGCTTGCGCTCGAGCTCGGCCGCCTGCTCCTCGTCGTAGGCGCCCTCGGCCTTCTCGATCAGCGTCATGACGTCGCCCATCCCGAGGATCCGCTGGGCCATGCGGTCAGGGTGGAAACGCTCGAATTGGTCGAGCTTCTCGCCCGTCGATGCGAACAGGATCGGCTTGCCGGTGATCGCCTTGACCGACAGCGCCGCGCCGCCGCGGGCATCGCCATCGAGCTTCGTCATGACGACGCCGTCGAACTGAACCGTCTCGGCGAACTGCTCGGCCACGGCGACGGCGTCCTGGCCCGTCATCGCGTCCACCACGAGCAGGACGTCCTGGGGCTGGGTGACCTTCTTGATCTCGGCCAGCTCGGCCATCAGCTCCTGATCGACGTGGAGGCGACCGCTGGTGTCGACGATGAGCACGTCCTTCCCCTCCGAGACCGCCCGGTCGCGGGCCCAGGCGGCGATCTTCACCGGGTTGGCATCCGTGCCCTGCTCGTAGACGTCGACCCCCACTTGGCCGGCCAGCTTGACCAGCTGGTCGACCGCGGCCGGGCGGTAAACGTCGCACGCCGCCACCGCCACCGAGGAGCCCTGCTCTTTGAGAGAGCGCGCCAGCTTCGCCGTGGCCGTCGTCTTTCCCGAACCCTGAAGGCCGGCCATCACGACGACCGTCGGCGGCCGGGAGGAGAACGTCAGCTCGCCCGCCTCGCCCCCCATCAGCTCGGTGAGCTCGTCGGCGACGATCTTCACCACCTGCTGGCCGGGATTGAGCTTGCCGATGACGTCCGCCCCGAGCGCCTTCTCGCGCACCGAATCGGTGAAGCTCTTGACGACCTTGAAGTTGACGTCGGCCTCGAGCAGCGCGAGCCGGATCTCCCGCATCGCCGCCTTGACGTCGTCCTCGGTCAGGGTGCCGCGCCCGCGGACGTCGGCCAGCGTGGCTTGGAGCTTCTCGCCCAGGGAATCGAACATCAGATCTCGAGCCTAGTTCAGCGCTGAGCCGGCGCTCAGGTTCCGGATCCGCCCGAGCCGCCCTGAATCGCCCGCCGAGGACCCGGTTGGGGTTCGGTGGCGGCGTCAGCGATCAGGATGCCGTCTCGGATCTGGGACATGATGTCCCCCACCGAGCTCGGCGAATGCGGCAGCAGGATCGTGTTCGTGTTCGAGGCCTCGCCGAGCGCGCGGACCATGTCGGTGTACTGGGTCAGCGCCACCAGCGCCATCGCCTCCTTGGGATCGAGACCGTGCTGGGCGATGATCTCGAGCGACTCGTGGAGCCCCTCGGCGATCGCCTTGCGCTCGGCGGCGACACCCTCGCCCTGCAGGCGCATCGTCTCCCTCTCCCCTTCCGCCTTCTTGACCGCCAGCGTCTTCTGGGCGTCACCCTGGGCCGCCGCCGCCACCTGGTTGCGCTGGGAGGCGTTGATGTTGTTCATCGCGTCCTTGACCCGCTGGTCAGGCTCGATGTTCACGATCAGCGCCTTGACTATCTCATAGCCGTATTCCGCCATCTGGCTGTGCAGCGTGTCCTGAATGTGCTTGGCGATCGTGTCCGCGTCCGCATAGGCCTCGTCCAGGTCCATGCTCGGAATGTGCGAGCGCACGACGTCGAAGGCATAGGCCTGCATCTGGACCTCGGGATCGTCCAGCTTGTAAAAGGCATCCTGTACCTGCTCGTCCGACGCGCCGGCCCGGTACTGAACGGCGAGCCTGACCACGACGAACACGTTGTCCTTGGTCTTGGTCTCGATCTGCGCGTTGAGCTGCTCGACCTGGAGGCTGACCCGGCCCGCGACGCGCTCGACGAACGGCGTCTTGGTCTGGAGGCCGGGACCGGCCACGCGGACGAACTTCCCGAACCGCTCGACGATTGCGCGTTCCTGCTGCTCGACGGTGAAGAAGAAAAGTGGCATGAATCAAACCCCTGCGGTGAGTCGCGGTGTAAGACCACTGAGAGTACCTTCAGGACCATGGCGCGGGAAGCGGATCCGCTGGATTTGATTGGTTCTAAGGCCGACGAGCGCCTGCTCGGCGAGGACCGCGGTCACCTCCCTGCCGGCATGGATCCGGCGCCCCAACCGCTTCCGGAGAGCCAGGCGCGCCGCCAGGTGGTCCGATTCGGGGCGACGATGACGGGCGTCACGCTGGTCGGAGGAGTGGCGCTGGCGCTGCTGGGGCTGATCGAGACGATCGCCGACGGAGGCCTCGGATGGGTCGCCGTGCTCGTGCTCGGCCTCATCCTCGTGACCACGCACTGGGGCTGGGTGCACGTCGCCGAGCTGACGGGAAACAGAATCGAGGCGAGCCGTCACGCTTCACTGGACGAGCGCCGCCAGCACTGGCTCTCGCAGATCGAGCCGTATCCGCGCTGGGAAGTGCGAACCCGGGCCGATCCGGGCGGAGAGATCACGATCGAGACCGTCGTCTACCGGCCGGTGCCCCGTGGAGAGCGGAGATTCAGCTTCACCCGGGAGCTCGCGAGCCGCGAGGTGCATCCTGCCGAGGAGCCCGCGGCGGAAGTGACCGAGCGAGCCGAGCTTCTGCGCCGCCAGGCGGCGGCCGCGACCCGGCAGGCGCGGGAGCAGTTCGAGGTCGCGAACGATGCCTACGAGCGGGCGCTCATCGCCAGCGACGATGAGGAGCAGCGGCGGGCTGCCCTGCAGGCCGCATCGGAGGCGCTCTCCGAGCGGATCAACGCGAACCTGAGCGACCCTCCGCTGACCGAGTAGAGCTAACTCACCAGCGCGCGGGCATAGTCGAGCGGCTCGAACGGCCGCAGGTCCTCGAGCTGCTCTCCCACCCCGATCAGCTTGACCGGGATCCCCAGCTCGGAGGCGATCGCCAGCGCGATGCCGCCCTTGGCCGTGCCATCGAGCTTGGTCAGGACCAGCCCGTCGACCCCGACCGCCTCGGAGAACAGGCGGGCCTGGCGCAGCCCGTTCTGCCCGGTCGTGGCATCGACGGTGAGAAGCGTCTCGTGGGGCGCGTCGGGGATCTGGTTGGCGATCACGCGCCGGACCTTGGCCAGCTCGGCCATCAGGTCATCCTGGGTGTGCAGGCGCCCCGCGGTGTCGACGATCACCACGTCGTCACCCTCGCGCCGGGCGGTGGCGATCGCGTCGTAGGCCACGGCGCCGGGATCGGAATCGGGCGCACCCTTGACGAACCGCGCGCCGGCCCGTTCGGCCCACTGCTCGAGCTGCTCCACGCCCGCGGCGCGGAACGTGTCGCCCGCCCCGAGGACGACCGAGCGGCCGAGCTGGCGGTTGAGGTGCCAGGCCAGCTTGCCCACGGTCGTCGTCTTGCCGGTTCCGTTGACTCCCGCGACCAGGATCACCGTCGGGTGGGCCCGGAGGTCGATCCGGTCCTCGCCCGTGCGGGCGATGTCGGCGAGCAGCTCCGTGAGCCGCTCAGTCAACGCCTCGCCGCCGCTCACGGTTCCCTCGGTGGCCTCGCGTTCGAGCTCCTGCACGACCTGAGCCGTGGTCCGAGCCCCCACGTCGGCGTAGATCAAGGCCTCCTCGAGCCGCTCCCAGGTCTCTTCATCGAGCTCGTCGAACAGGGTGGCCTGGATCTCGGTGCTGAGCGCCTGCCGGGTCCGACGGAGGCTCTCGCGCAGGCGCCGGAAGCGGCCTACCGGAGGCTCCTCTCGGCCGAGATCAGCCTCGGCCGGGGCTCCTTCGCCGGCCGTCCCGTCGACGATGAAGAGGTCCGTCCAGTTACGCGCCATCCGGCTGGCCTACCCGGACGCTAGGCCGCAGCTTCGGCTTCACGCGGGAGTCGCTGCGAGATGACCTTGGAAACGCCGTCCGAGCCCATCGAGACCCCGTACAGGATGTCGGCCGCCTCCATCGTCCGCCGCTGGTGGGTGACAACGATGAACTGGGCCTGCTGGGAGTAGGCCCGCAGGAGGCCGAGAAAGCGGTCGATGTTGAGGTCATCGAGCGCCGCCTCGACCTCGTCGAGGATGTAGAAGGGACACGGGCTGGCCAGGAACACAGCGAACAGGAAGGCGAGCGCGGTCATCGACTTCTCGCCGCCCGACAGAAGGGTTAGCCGCTTCATCTCCTTGCCCGCCGGGTTGATCTCGATCTCCACCCCGAGGCGATCCTCTTCTGGTGTCGCCTCGGCCTCGCCCGCCTCGTCCCCATCGGCGGGCTCGGAATCGCCGCCGGCGCCGTCGCCGCCGAGGACCCGCGGTTGGCCCTCGGCATCGGCGACCAGGCGGAGGCGGCCGTGACCGCCGGGGAAGAGCTGGGCCGCCACCTGCTCGAAGTTCCGCGCCGCCGCCTCCAAGGTCTGCTCGAAGGTCTCCCGGATCTGGCGGTCGGTGTCGGAGATCAGCTTCTCCAGCTCACGCAGGGCGGCCTCGAGGTCTGAGCGCTGGCGTTCCAGCTCCTCCACGTGCTCGACCGCCTCGGCGTACTCCTGCTGGGCCAGCGGGTTGACCGGGCCGAGCTGCTCACGACGCCGGGTCAGACGCTCGAGCCGTCCCTCAAGCGCCGCGCGCTGCTCGGCCGCCAGCTCGTCCGTGGCCGCCGCTGCCTCGAGCTCCAACCGCCCCGCCAGCTGCTTGAGCTCGCCCTCCACCTCGGCGGCACGGTCGCGCGCCCTGAGGAAGGCGACCTCGGTCCTCGTCACCGCCTCGGTCGACGTGTGCAGCTGGGCCTGAAGGGCGGCCTCCTCCCGGGCGCAGGTCCGGAGCTCGGCGGCCACGTGCTCACCGGCCTCGCGGTCGGCGGCCAGCGCCGCGTCAAACGTGTTCCGCTGAAGCGTGATGGCCTCAGCGACGCGGCCCAGAGTCTCGATCGTCCGCTCAAGGCTGGGTGAGAGCGCCTCGTCCCTCGCCACCGCCCGGCGCAGGCGCTCCGTACGGCGGGCGCGCTCGGCGCGCTCGGCCGCGGCCCGACTCAGCTTGTCTCGCTCGGCGGCGATCTCCGCCACCACAAGCCGGCGCCGGTCCTCGCCCGGACCCTCCTCCGGGGCGGCCCGACGGCGCTCGATGGTGGCCGCCGTCCTTCGCTCCTGCTCCGCGGCCTCGTCACGCTCCCGGAGCGCGTTTCGCTGCCTGACGATCGCGGCCTCACGCCCTGTCTCAGCCTCCTGGAACTCGGCGGTGGCCCGCTCCAGCGCCGACGCAGCTGCCTGCTCGGCCTGCGCCGCCGTTTCGCTGTCAGCGATCAGCTGCTCGCGGCGGTTGCGCTCGGCGAGCACGCGCTCTTCCCCCACCGCTGGCGCCTGGCGGATCTCCCGGCTCGGAGCCGACCACACGCGGCCCCCGCGGGTGACAGCGACACCAGCGAAGGACGCCGGGAGCCCGTCGAGCGAATCCACGACCCAGGTGCCGGCAAGCAGCGTGCGCACGAGCTCGACGACCTCCGAGGGGCCGCGGACGTGATCACTCAAGCGCTCTGCCCCGGCGGTGGGGGCGGCTTCGCGCCCAGCCGCGGGGCTCGCCGAGGCGCCGGCTAGAAGCGTCCGCGCCCCGTCAGCCCCGGCCGAGTCGAGCAGCGTCTCGGCCGCCGTCCGGTCGCGCACGACAGCGGCCCGGAGCCGCCCGTCGAGGGCGGCAGCCACGGCGTGCTCGTACCCGGGATCGACCTTAAGCTGGTCGGCCAGGATGGCCGCGTCACCCGGCCGCCCGGCCTGGGTGCGCAGAAACTGGTTGACGACGGCCAGCTCGGCGCCGACCCGAGCGGCCTGGCGACGGGCCGCCTCGACGCCCCGCTCGGCCTGGCGCAGCTGGGTGGCCGCGTGCTCCGAGCGCTCCTCGGCCTGGGCCCGGAGCGCGGTCACCGTCTCGAGCTCGGCGGAGCGCTCCGCGACGATCTCCCGGGCGGCTATCAGCTCGGCCTCGAGAGCCGCGAGCTGCCCGGCCAACCGCTCCTCGCGGTCACGCTCGAGCTCGGCGAGCTCGCCCTCAAGCCTCGCGATCCGACCCTCCGCCTCCGGGTCAGCCGCCTCGCCCTCCCCCTCGCTATCCAGCGCCGCAAGCTGCGCGCGGGTCTGGCGCAGGCGGTCCTCGGCGCTCGCGGCGGACGCGCGCAGGGCGCCGAGCCGGTCGGCCACGCGCTCGGCCACGGACTGGGCGACGAAGCAGCGGCGAGAGAGCTCTTCGCGCTGGGCGCTCCGGCCGGCCAGGGCCTCCTCGGCGGCCTCTCGGCGCCGCGCCACGCCCTCGAGCTCCTGCTCCAGCCGCTCGCGCTGGGCTCGCGTCGCCGCGGCTTCGGCCTGGGCGCCGGCCAGCAGGGCTCGCTGGGACCTCAGATCATCGCGAGCCAGCTCCCAGCGCGCCTCGAGCGACTGCCGTTCCAGGCGCTCATGCAGCTCCGCGGCCTCCGCCTGGCGCTTGAGCGGACGCAGTCGGCTGCGGGCCTCCCGCTCGACGTCGAGGGCGCGGTCGAGGTTGTCCTGAGTCCGCGCGAGCTTGAGCTGGGCCCGGCGCCGCCGCTTGCGGTGCTTGCCCAGACCGGCTGCCTCCTCGATCAAGAGCCGCCGGTCACGCGGTTTCGAGGTGACGATCGATTCGACCCGTCCCTGCGAGATGACCGAGTGCATTTCCTTACCGAGGCCGGTATCGGAGAGAACCTCGATCACGTCGACGAGCCGGCACCGGGCGCCGGCGAGCCGGTACTCGCCCTCGCCGGTGCGATCGAGGCGGCGGAGAATCGAGACCTCGGGCATGCCCAACCCCAGGACCCCGTCACTGTCATCGAGGATGAGTTCGACCTCGGCGCTGCGGCTGGCCTGGCGCCCGGGCGCCCCAGCGAAGATCACGTCCTGCATGGACTGGCCGCGTACGGCGAGGGGCGATTGCTCCCCGAGCGCCCACAGGACCGCATCGGTGACGTTCGACTTCCCACTGCCGTTGGGTCCGACGATCACGCTGACCCCAGGGCCGAACTCCAAACGCGTGCGATCAGGGAAGGACTTGAAGCCCTTGAGGACGATCGACTTCAGGTACACGGCGTGGCTCTCATTGTTCGAGGATCTCCAGGGCGGCCTGGGCCGCTTCCTGCTCGGCATCCTTCTTGCTCCGCCCCGTGCCGCGTCCCATCTCGACCCCGCCAATCGTGGCCCGGATCGAGAACGTCCGGTCGTGCGGCGGCCCCTGTTCCTCGATCACGTCGTAGGTGACGAGCGCCCCCTGGCGGGCCAGGCGCTCCTGGAGGGCCGATTTGAAGTCGACCGGGTGCTCCAGGGCGTCGCCAATCTCCGGCGTGAAGGCGTCGACGACGGCGGCGGCCGTCCGCTCATAGCCGAAGGCGAGGAAGCAGGCACCGATCACCGCCTCGATCACCGAGGCGAGCACGCGCTCGGTTCGGATCAGCGTCTGGACGCTGGCGGCCGCCGAGGCGGGAGCCGCCGTCTCGAGCCGCTCGGGAATGCCCAGGCGCTCGGCCACCTCCTTGCAGGACCGCCCAGAGACGGCCTGGGCCCGGATCTTGGTCAGCCGGCCCGCCCCGAATCGCTCCGCCTCAAGCCGGGGATAGAGGTAGGCGGTCACGGCCAGCGCCAGGACGCTGTCGCCGAGGAAGGCCAGCCGTTCATAGGACTCCGACCGGCGCTCGGTCCACGAGGCATGGGTGAACACCGGGGTCGCGAGATCCTCCGGGAGCCGGTCGAGCAGCTCCCACAGGCCCGTCGCAGAGCCGGACTCTGTCCGCGCTGGCTCTTCGATCACTCCGCGTCGGTGCCCTGGCTCGCCGCTGCCGAAGAACGTGAATCGACGGCACCGCTCGCCATCACGAAGTCCACCGCCTGCCCCACGGTGAGGATCCGAGCCGCCTCCTCGTCGGAGATCTTGACTCCGTAGGAGTCCTCGAGCTCCTGGACGAGCGTGTAGAGGTCGAGCGAGTCCGCCTCGAGGTCCTCTTTGAAGCGAGTCGCCTCGGAGATGATCTCCGGATCGACCTCCAGCTCGTCGGCCAGATGGGCCTGGATGAGCGAGAAAACCTGCTGCCGATTCATCGGTTGGACACCGTAGCCGCGGAACCGGACGGCCCATCGCCTCCTGTGGCCGCGGTTTCCTCGGCGGAAGCGTCCTCTCCATCGCCCTGGCCGGGTGCCGGGCGCAATGCCCCGGCCTGCATCAGCGCCTGGCGCGTACGGCCGATCACGTCCTCCTGGACCCCGAGCGCCGCCACCTCGATGGCGCGAGCGAAACCGCGGGCCGAGAAGCGGCCATGGGCGATCACTCCGAGCCGTCTTAGGCCAAGCAGGTACGCCCCACCTTGATCTTCGGGGTCGATCTGCGCGCGTAGCTCCCGCACGGAACTCGAGAGGAGCAGCCCGCCCAGGCGCCCGCGCCAGGAGGAGAGCGCCGCCTCCTTGACCGCCCGCAGGGTCCGTGCCGACACGCCTTCGGTGAGCTTCAGGGTGATGTTGCCGGTGAATCCGTCCATCACGACGACATCGGCGACGTTCTCGGTCAGCTGCGTGCCTTCGATGTTGCCGATGAAGTTGAGCCCGGCCCCGGCCGAGCCGGCGAGCTGCTCGTGCACGGCGACGAGCTCCGGGGTCCCTTTGGCCGGCTCCTCGCCGTTGGAGAGCAGGGCTACCCGTGGCGCCGGACGCTCGAGCATGGCCTGGGCAAAGGCCGAGCCCATGTGCGCGAATTGGATCATGTGCTCGGGTCGGCAGGTGACGTTGGCGCCGACGTCAAGGAGGAGGACCGGCGTCGCGCCCGGGACGGGCAGCGGTAGCGCCAGGGCGGGGCGGTAGATCCCGCGGTCGCGGCGGAGGTTGAACAGTCCCGCGGCGAGGGCCGAGCCTGTGGACCCCCCGGAGACAAGCGCCTGCGCGCGTCCCTCGGCCACCGAGCGGGCGGCCTGGACGATCGAGGCTTCGGGGGTGGTTCTGACGGCGAAGGCGGGATCTGGCGCCTTGGCGATCGACACCGGGGCGTCGACCACCTCGACGCCGTCGGGCACCTGACCGATCTCTTCGGCCGGACCGAAGAGCAGGACGCCGATTCCCCGGCTCGCAGCCCGTGCCGCTCCCGCGGCGACCTCACGGGGCCCCCGGTCCGCCCCGCCTGCGTCAACGGCGACGGTGATCATCGCTCAGCGGCTCAGAGGCTCGGCTCCGCCCCCGGAGAGACAACCTCGCGGCCCTTGTAGTACCCGCAGGTCGGACACACCCGGTGCGGCAGGCGCGGGCTGTGGCATTGCGGGCAGGTGTTGTAGGCGGCGGAGGCGGCCTTGTGCTGCGCCCGGCGCTTGGTCGTGCGGGCGTGGGATTGCTTCTGCTTGGGGACAGCCATGGGGGCAGTGTAACCAGAGGCTTGCCAGCAGCCCGGTTACTCGAAGTGAATCTCCGAGAGCTTGGCCCAGCGCGGGTCGGGACCCACGTCGTGGTGGTGCCCGGGCTCGGCCCGGTTCAGGTTCTCCCCGCACACGCCGCACAGGCCGGCGCAGTCCTCGCGACAGAGCAGCGTGGCGGGCAGGGCCAGAGCGAGGGCATCCCGGGCCCACGCGTGAACGTCAAGCACCTCGTGCTCCACGTAGGGCGAGCTCAGCTCCTCGCCCCCACCCGGCTGCCACACCTCACGGGCGTCGATTACGAACGTCGGCTCGGCGGCCTCGAGGCAGCGCATGCAGGGTCCGGTGAGGCGGGCCTCAAACCGCAGGCGCAGGGCGTATCCGGCGGCGTTGGTGCGCGAGACGTCGAGTTGGGCCTCGATGAGCTTCGGCTCCACGGGATAGCGCTCACCGCCGAGCGAGAAGGGCTCGACCGCCACGTGGAGGGTCAACCGGCGCCCCTCTCCCGCACTCAGATGAAGGCCGCCGAGATCGAACGTGTCGGTACGCAGCGACATGGTTCGAGCTTAGCGGCGGGGGTGGGCCGCGCCCCGGTGCCCAACGGCCTCAGCCGGCGGCGCGCAGACGACCCAGATTCAGCTGGCCGAGCTCATGCTCGTCCTCCTCGAGCACAGCCTCGACCTCGACGCGCCGCGCGCTCGTCGTCACCTGCTCGAGCTCCGGTAGCTCCCGGCCGCTCGAAGCCGCGCCGTGATCCTCGAGGCGGCGGGCCGCTGGGACAACCCGGTGCTCGTAGGAGCCGACTGTCTCGTTGTACGCCTTGACCGTGCTGTTGAGACGAGAACCGAGCGTCGCCAGGAGGCTCGACAGCTTGACGACCCGGGTGTGGAGCTCCCGCCCCAGTTCGGATACCGCCTGCGCCGATTCGGCCACCCGCTCCTGCTGCCACCCGTAGGCGACCGAGTGCAGGAGCGCCAAGAGCGTGACCGGTGTGGCGATCAGAACGCGATGGGCCATCGCCTCCTGGAGGAGGCTCGGATCAGCTTCGAGCGCGGGCCCCAGCAGCGACTCACCGGGCAGGAACATCACCACCATGTCGGGTGTCGAATCCAGGCGTGACCAGTACGCCTTGTCGCCCAGCTGCTTGACGTGCTTGCGCAGCAGCCGCGAGTGATCGCGCAGATGCTGCTCACGCTCCGCCTCGTCGCGCGCCTCGAATGCGTCGAGCACGCCCTGCAGCGGCGCCTTGGCGTCGACGACGACCTGCTTGCCGCCCGCCAGGCTGATCACCATGTCGGGCCGGAGCGTCGAGTCCTCGCCGACGAACGAGTGCTGTTCAACGAAGTCGCAGTGTTTGAGCATCCCGGCCGACTCCACCACGTTGCGTAGCTGCATCTGTCCCCACTGGCCACGCGCGTTGGGCTTGCGCAGCGCCGTGACCAGCGCTCCGGTCTCGGTGCGCAGCTTGTCGCCGGTTTCCGTGAGAGCGCGGAGCTGGGCAGTCAGGCGCCCGCCGGACTCACGGCGATCCTGGTCGAGCTTCAGCAGCTGGGCATCCACGCGCCCCAATTGCTCCTTGAGCGGGGCGACGAGCTGCTCCACCGCCTGCTGACGTTTGTCGAGATCGCCCTTGGCCTCGACCTGTGTCGCCCGGAGCTGGGCCCGGGCCAGCTCCGTCAGCTGGGTCATATTGGATTGCAGCGCCTCGGCACTCAGCGCCTTGAACGACACCGACAGACGCTCCTGGGCGTCCTTGAGGGTGGTCAGGCGCTCCTCGGCCAGGGCCCGCTCGTGCTCCAGGTCCGAGCGTGCGCGGTCCAGCTCACGTTCAAGCGGGCCCAGCCGGGCCGTCTCGAGCGTGAGCGCGTGCAGACGCGGTCGCAGGGCCAGAGCGACCGCGACGGCGCCGACGATGAGTCCGATGAGGAGCCAGAGGGCAATCATGCAGTCGATCAGGATCGCGCGCGGGGCGGACGGAAAGGATCTCTTGAGCGACAATCGGGCGATGGCAGAGGATGTGATCCGGCGCCGGGCGATCGTCGAGGGCAACGTCCAGGGCGTGTTCTTTCGCGACTCGACGCGGGATCAGGCCGAGAAGCACGGCGTCGCGGGCTGGGTGTCGAACCGATCCGACGGCGCGGTCGAGGTGGTGCTGGAGGGCCCCCGTGAGGCGGTCGAGCGGGTCCTCGACTTCTTGGCCCAAGGGCCGCCCCGCGCCAGCGTTGAGGACATCGGGATCCGCGACGAGGCGCCCGAGGGCCTGAGCGGGTTCGAGGTGCGCTGAGGGGGCTAGGCCGGCCGGAGCTTGAGCTTGCGAGACGCCACGGTGGCGGTTCGGAGCGCGGTGGTCTGGCTGACCTTGAGGAGCACGGGGAGGCCCCTGAATCGCCTGAGCAGCTGGGCGCCGTTGGCGTTGACGGTGAGCTTGATGGTGGCCGTGTGCCGGGCCAGAAGCGAGTACTTGCGCTGGGCCACGGTCACCGTTTTCGTCTTCGCGCGGGCCGCCACCGCAATGACCCTCGACCCGCGGAGCTTCTCAACCACCGTCAGCTGCATTCGGCCGCTGCACCGCTGGCCGTTCACGCCCCGGCAGCTGAGGTCCACGATCACCGTGCCGTGGCTGACCCGCGCCCTGAGCAGCATGGTCAGCGGGTAGCTCGTAACGACGGCGAACTTGCTGACCGCGGCCACGGAGCCGTAGTAGGTCGCGGTTACCCGGCAGGCCAGGCTCTGGCCCGGGTCGTGCTTCCCGACGACGTATGAGTTGGTCGTGGCGCCTGAGATAGGGACCCCATTACGCAGCCACGCGAATGAATACTGGAGCGACCCGTCGCCGGTCCAGTCGCCCTGGCTGCAGATCAGCGTGTGCCCGCGGCTCGCGGTTCCGGTGAACGTCGGGCGGACCGTATTCAGGGGCCGCTGGGCCTGGAAGGCGCCGATGTCGCAGGGAGTCGCTCTCGGCTCTCCGCGCTGATCGACGGTGAGCGGCTGGTTGGGCGGGTTTGAGGTCGGATCCATGCACTGGCCCCCGGCGCCGAGCACCGGGCTCCCGGGCGCGGGGGCGAGGGTTTGCGTAGGGCCGCCGTTGTTGGCCAGGGAAGACGGCAGCTCCGGGTTGGCGCCGACCAGGTCGTGGTTGGCGGAGCTAAAGCCGCAGCTGTCCGCCGCGTCGTCCTCGAGGTTGTAGGACTCGGAAGCGGCGGGCGAGTGGATGACGCAGCTGTCCTGCCCCTCGCCCGCGACGATCGTGTCGTGAATCGCGTATGGGTAGGGCGGGTTGATCCCCACGTAGACGTAGAGGTTGACCGGCTGGTTGTTCTCGAGCGTGTCGCTCTGAAGGGTCGCGCCACCGTCCGACCCTTCGGCGAGGACGCCGCCTCCCTGGCCTGAGCCAGGCGTCGCGCCAGCGCCGCCCTGGGCGGTATTTCCTAGGACTGTCGTGTTGACGATCGTGTCCGTTCCCTCTTGGCTGAAGACGCCGCCGCCCCACCCGGCTCCGCCGTACGTCGTGCTCGACCCTGGCGGCCCTTCGGCGCCCCCAGTGACGGTGTTGCCGGCGATCGTCGATGCGGTCATGGTGAGGTTGCTGGGATTGAAGATGCCGCCGCCCTCAGCGAGCCCTCCGTCGGTGCCAGAGCCGGCGTTGCCACCCCCCGCTCCACCGGTCGCGCTGTTCTGGGCGATGGTGCTGCTCTGGACGGTGAGCGGTCCGGTTCCCTCGTAGGCGATCCCGCCTCCGTAGGCGCCTCCCCCGGCGCCAGCGATCGCGCCCGCGCCGCCGAGCGCCTGATTCCCGCTGACCGTGCTGTCGCTGATCGCGCTGCCCGCGGGAGCGCCGCCTCCGTAGGCGATGCCACCGCCCTCGGCGCTGTCGCCGGCGTCCGGCTCGGCGGGTCCGGCGGCGCCGATCGCCTGGTTGCCGGTGACGAGCGCATCCTGGAGTGAGAGGCTGCCTTCGACAAGGATCCCGCCGCCCTCCTCGGTCGCGCCTGACGTCCACGACGGAGCCAGGTGGCCCCCGGTGATCTCGAGGCCCGAGAGCGTCGTCGACCCGTCCACCTCGAAAACCCGGTGCTGTCCGTCGGTCTGCTCGATCGTGGTGCCGTTCGGACCGCCAGGGCCGGCCCCCACGATGTTCATCGATTCGCCCAGGCCGAGCTGACCGCTCGTGAGCTGGAAGGTGCCCGCCTGAAGCTCGATGGTCGGAGTGTTCGACTGCAGGTTCGCCTGGGTGACCGCCGCCCGCAGGGTCGGGCAGACAGAATTCCCGTTGGCGTCCACGGGGGCGCACGATCCGCTCCCGTCTCCGAAGCCGGTGACCGTGAACGTGGATGCGCCGCCGGCCGCACCCGCCGAGGAAGCGCCCAGGAGCACCAGGAGCGAGGCCAACAGCAGCCCTAGACCTACGCGATGCCCCCTGAGCCCTCTCCGCTGCCCCAAAGTAGAACTTTTATACCGCCAAGTGCGCCTTCGCACAAGCCCTTCTCTCACCCACTAAGGGCCTGCTCAAAGGCCTCACGCGCGGCGTCGCCCCGGACGGCGAACACCACTCGCTGAAGCCCGCTGCCACCCTCGAGGTGGCGCCGGACCTCGGCGACTTCGATGCGGGCCGCCTCCTGCACAGGGAAGCCGCCGACGCCGGTCCCGAAGGCGACCAATGCCACCGACCGTGCGCCGAGCTCGTCGGCCTTGCGCAGCGTGCTCGCGGTGGCCTCGGTGATGATCTCGGCCGACGTCGGCCCGCCGAGGTGCATGGTGGCGGCGTGGATGACCCACCGGCACGGCATCGCGCCGCCGGTCGTTTCCACGGCCTCGCCCAGCCCGATCGGCGCGACCCGCTCGCTCTCGGCCTGAACCTCGGGTCCGCCAGCCCGGGCGATGGCCCCGGCCACCCCTCCTCCATGGATCAGCCGCGTGTTGGCCGCGTTGGCAATGGCATCCACCTCGAGCTGGGTGATGTCAGTGTCAAGGACCTCGATCGCGGTCATGAGCGAAGTGTGGCGATTTGGTCCCGAGGGGTGGGCGGAAATTGCCACGCTTCAAGAAAGTGGGCCTGGTAGGCGGCACGGTTGCCGCCGACGCGTCCCTCGCGTGGACTGCGACAGCCGTGGCCTGCGATAGGCGGGCGTCGGGACGCGGGTGGCGTCCCACGCCGGGACTACCCCACTTCCGCCGGCTCTTCCTTCCCCGCCAACCGCTCCCGCCCACGCCGCACAGCGGCGATGAACTTCGACAGGTTGACCTCAAGCGTGTTGAGGATCTCGTCGGCGTAGTCCTCGGCGCCGAGGCGGATCTCCCGCTCCCGGGCCCGCGCCTCCTCGATGATGTCCTCGGCGGCGCGCTCGGCCTGCCGGGTCACTTCCTCCTGCGAGATCAGGCGGTCCTGGCGCTCACGCGCCTCCTGGACGATCCGCTCGGCCTCGCGCTTGGCCTCGGCGAGCATCTCCTGACGCTCCTTGACGATCCACCGGGCCTGCTTGATCTCCTCGGGGATCGTGGCGCGCATCTGGTCGAGGATGTCGTAGATCTCCTCTTTGTCCACGCGCACCTGGTCGGTCAGGGGGACCGGCTTGGCGTTGTGGACCAGATCGTCGAGCTTGTCTATCAGTACCAGGACATCCATATCGCGCACCTCTGTTTCGTCAACGGCTGAGCCGTTCCTTCAACGCGTTCGCGACCTCGCTGGGGACGAGTTCGTCGATGTCGCCGCCGAAGGTGGCGAGCTCCTTGACTCCGCTTGAGCTCAGGAAACTGTACTTGTCGGAGGCCATCAGGTAAACGGATTCGATTTCCGGGGCCTGCCGATGGTTGAGCTGATTCATCTCCATCTCGTATTCGAAGTCTGAAATTGCCCTCAGCCCCTTGAGGATGGCGATGGCTCCCTTGGCTCGGGCGAAGTCCACCAGCAGGGTGCTGAACGGCTCAACGGTGATGTTCGGAACGTCGCGAGTCGCGTTCGCCAAAAACTGAATCCGCTCCTCGACGCTGAAGACCGTGCCTCCCTTGCGCCAGGGCAGGTTCACCACCCCAACGATGACCTGGTCATACATCGCCGCGGCGCGCGTGATCACGTCCAGGTGGCCGTTCGTGACGGGGTCGAACGTGCCTGGACAGACAACGACGCGCTTGTCAGGAGGGAGCATTTGCGTAGATTCGGATCAGGGTGTCGCCGTAACGGCGCTCATCGACGCGCCTCAGCGAAAGCTCGCCGGGTGCGCGCCGGTCGCTTTCAAATACCACGGTGGCACCGGTCGCAAGCACCGGAACCAGCGCGGCCGAGAGCGGTGGCCCGAGCCGGAGGGTTTCGCCGTATGGGGGGTCGAGGAAGACGAGATCGTATTCACGGCGCTCCTCCCGTGCCTGCAGCAGGAAGCCCAGGGCGGGTTGGTTTCGAACCTCGGCGGAGACCTCGAGGGCCTCCAGATTGCGCCTGATCGCCTCGACGGCGGCTCGCGACGAGTCAACCAGCGTCAGCGCGGCCGCTCCCCGCGATACCGCCTCGATGCCCAGCGCACCCGAGCCCGCAAACAGGTCGAGGACGCGGAGATCGTCCACCGAACCGAGGATCGAGAACAGTGCCTCGCGGACCCGCTCGGGGGTGGGACGCGTACCACGCCCCCGGGGGGCAATGAGCCGGCGACCCCCAAGCCGGCCGCCGACGACCCTCATGCTGGGATCGGCGCCTCGGCCTCCGCGCCGTAGGCCCGCAGGAGAGCATCCGGCAGCAGCGCGTGCTCGGGGAGCTCCAGGTGCGGATCGGCGGCGAGGAGGCGCTGGGCCTGCCCGGCCGCGTGCTCCAGCAGCTCGGCGTCACGCGGTAACTCGGCCACCTTGAAGACGACCTGCCCGTGCTGTCGCGTGCCGATCAACTCGCCCTCCCCGCGAAGCTCCAGATCGATCTCGGCCAGCCTAAAGCCATCCGCGTGTGACGCCAGCGCGCGCAACCGGGGTGACTCCTTCGCCCCAAACAACAGGCACAGGGACGCGTGCTCGCCCCGCCCGATCCGGCCCCGCAGCTGGTGGAGCTGCGAGATGCCGTAGCGCTCGGCGTCCTCGACCAGCATCACGGTGGCATTGGGGACATCGATGCCGACCTCGATCACCGAGGTGGCGACAAGCACGTGCGCCTGTCCCGCGGCGAAGGTGGCCATCGCCCGCTGTTTGGCCGAGGAGGGCATCTGCCCGTGCAGGAGGACGACCTCGAAGTCGGCGAACTCCCCGCTGCGCAGGCGCTCGAACTCGACCGTCGCCGCCCGGGCCTGGAGGACCTCCGACTCCTCGACCAGCCGGCACACGACGAAGGCCTGGCGCCCGGCCCGCAGCTCCTCCCGGATCCGGTCGTAGGCCCGCTCGCGCTCAGCCACCGTGGCGCAGACGAAGGTCTGGATCGGGCGCCGGCCCCGGGGAAGCTCGCGCAGGAGCGTGAAGTCGAGATCGCCGTAGGCGGCCAGAGCCAGCGTGCGCGGAATCGGCGTCGCCGTCATGTGGAGGATGTGCGGGCTGAGCCCGTCGGCTCCCTTGGCGTCGAGCGCCGCCCGCTGACGCACCCCGAACCGATGCTGCTCGTCGACGACGGCCAGGCCGAGGCGGGCGAACTGGACCGCTTCCTCGATCAGGGCATGGGTCCCCACGACCAGCGCCAGCTCGCCTGACGCGAGCTTGCCCCGCAGATCGGCGGCGCGGGCCGCCGGCGTCGACCCGGTCAGGAGCCCGATCGGGACCGCTTCGCCGGGCATGAGCGCCTGGAGGGTGGCGAAGTGCTGCTCGGCCAGCGTCTCGGTCGGCGCCATCAGCGCCCCCTGGTAGCCGTTCTCGACGGCGCGGAGCAAGGCGTACAGCGCGACGACCGTCTTTCCACTGCCGACCTCGCCCATGAGCAGCCGCTGCATCGGCCTACTGGCGGCCACATCGGCGTCGATCTGCTCCAGAGCACGGCCCTGATCGCCGGTCAGCTCGAAGGGCAGGAGATCGGAGAGCCAGCGCCCGCTCAGCTCGACAGGAGCGTCGAGGACCGGAGCGCTGACCGACTCCTCGTGAGCTCGGCGGCGAAGACGCAGCGCGAGCTGGGCCAGAAGCAGCTCGTCGAAGGCGAGGCGGGTCCGGGCCGCCTCGAGCTCCTCCTCACGCAGCGGGAAATGCGCTGCCGCGAGCGCCGCGGCCCGGTCGGGCAGGCGCTCATCGCCACGAACCGCGGCGGGCAAAGGATCGAACACGTCATCCAGTGCCGCCGCGTGCTCCTTGACCAGGGTGAGGATCTGGGTCGAGGAGATTCCCTCCGTGGCGGGATAGTGGGCTACCGCCTCAGCGCCGGCGAGCGCCTCTCCGGTCGGCGCGTGAGCTTGGACCGCGAAGCGGTTGCGGGCCTGGTACTTGCCGTGCAGGGCCAGCCGGGTGCCGGCCGGGTAGCGGTTGACCAGCCACGGTTGGTTGAAGAAGGTCGCCTTCATGACGCCGGACTCATCGCCCACCGTCGCCTCAACAAGCGGGCGCATACCGCGGCGCCTGACCGGACGGGAGGTGATCGAACGCACCTCTACCACCACCGTGGCGCTCTCCCCCTGCCGGAGCTCGGCCACCGTCCGCGCCTCCCGACGATCGCGGGGCAGGTGACCCAGGAGGTCGCCCACGGTGATCAGTCCGAGTGCCTGGGCCGCCTCCTGAGCCTTCTGCCCCCGGACCACCAAGGGCGCGTCCAGCCGCGACGGGCGCGGGTAGTGAACCGGCGCCGCGTCGAGCGCCGCCGCCTCAAGGACCTCAGAGCTGGCAAATGCAGTCGGAGCCACCCGGCGGCGGATGATGACTGTCCCCGCGGTCACCCGCCGAGTCGGCCGCTCCGCTATTCAGCCGCCAGCAGCCACCAGTAGCTCTGCTGTCCACCCTCTGAGAGCTCAAATTCGACGTCGCCGTGGGCCAGCGCCTGCACCGTCTCGTCGTCCAGCGGTGCCTCGGACCCGCGCAGGCAGGTGATCAGCTCGGCGCCCGCGGCCAGCCGCTCCAAGACGCCTCGCAGCGCCTCCCGCGGTGTTCCCCAGACGACGATCTCCTCCTCCACGAAGCCCACCGCATCACCCTCCTTGAACCGGCCCTGAGCGTCGTCGCGGGCGGCCGGCGCGACCGCGCCGGTGTGAACGCGCTCGAGGGTCGACGCCATCACGCGGGCGTTGTCCTCGGCGCTTCGCCGGGGGTCCAGTCCAACCGCCGCCGCCAGCCCGGCCTGCGGCGAGCGGGACGGGACGACCGTGACCCGTTTCTCCGACAGGGCGGCGGCGCGCTCGGCTGCCATCGTCACGTTGGGGCTGTTGGGGAGAACGACAACCTGTTCGGCCGGGACGGCGTGGATCGCCGCCAGCAGCTCGTAGGTGGAGGGGTTCAGCTTGGCCCCGCCGTCGAGGGAACGGACGCCGAAGCTCTCGAACAGGGCACGCATCCCGTCGCCGCTGGTCACGGCGAGGGCGCCGCAGGTGGCCAGGCGAGTCTCGCCGGCCAGGCGCTCTTCGCGTTGCTCGATCTGAACCCGCATGTCGGCCACGTCGAGGTGCGAGACGGTCCCGACGTCGGCGAACAGCGCCGTCGCTGAGTCCGGGTCGTCCGTGTGCACATGGACCTTGAGCGTCGTCTGGTCGCCGACGACAAGGACCGAATCGCCCAGTTGCTCGAGAGCGCGGACGAATCGGCGCTGCTCCAACCGAGAGCCCGTGACGGCGAAGTTCGTGCAGTAGCGGTAGGTGCTCGAGGAGTGTTGGGGGTGCGTCACCCGCGCGGCGGCATGGTGCTCGACGGGCGGGGGGGCGCTCCCTCGGAGCGCGCCGACGATTCCGGCCAGCAGCACCGTGAGGGCGTAACCGCCGGCATCCACCACTCCCGCCTCGCGCAGTACTGGGAGCAGGTCGGGACCGCGCTTGACCGATTCCTGTCCCGCCTCGAGCGCGCTCTCAATGATCTCCGCGATCACGGCATCCTGCTCGAGCACGGTGGCATTCGGCCCCAGCCGGGCGTCGTTCATGTGGGCCAGCTCGGAGGCGACGCGCGCCGCCATCTCCCTGACCACGGTGAGAATCGTGCCCTCGGCGGGTTCCCGGACCGACCCGTAGGCTTGATCGGCGGCGCGGGCCAGAGCCGCTCCGATGAGGACCGGATCGACGAGCTCGCCGGGCCGGCTGGCCAGTTCCTCGGCCGCGCCACGGATCAGCTGCGAAAGGATGACGCCGGAGTTGCCACGAGCGCCCAAGAGCGCCGCTCGAGCCACCGAGGCGACGATCTCCTCCCGTCCGATGTCGTCGATCGTGTGGTCCTCCGAAGCGCCGGTCAGCCGGTCGAGCTCCTGCAACACGGCCCGCAGGGTGAGGACCATGTTGTCTCCGGTGTCACCGTCGGCGACCGGGAAGACGTTGAGGTCGTTGACCTCCTCGCGGCGGGATTCGAGCGCCGCCAGCCCGGCCTCCACGACCGTGCGGAAGCGCACGATGCTGGGATCCGAGACGCGCCGATCCCCGGCAGCCTGTGCCTCGTGTCCGAGGTTGGGTGGCCGCAGAGCCACGCCCTAGGGCGCCTTGACTACCTTGCCAGCCTTGAGGCAGCGGGTGCAGACATAGACGCGTCGCGGCGTACCGCCGTCGTTGATCCGAACCCGCTGCAGGTTGGGGTCAAAGCGACGCTTGGTGGCCACCATCGAGTGGCTCCGGCTGTGACCGAACGCCGGTTGCCTTCCGCACACATGACAGACTTTCCTCACGGCGGCGAGTATAGAACGAGGGCTCAAATCGACCCGGTTGCCCAGGGCCATACGTCCGTCCAAAGCTCCCCACAGGAGGGGCGCGGTCTGATTGAAATCAGGCCGTGGGGGTAGTCGCCACCTAAATGGAACCCAGAGCCGATCGGGGCGCCGCGCTGCTTTCGGGGGTCGTTTTGCCATCCCGCTATGAGCCGATTCGGAGGATCGCGCGGGGCGGGATGGCCACCGTGTGGTGCGCTCAGGACCGCACGCTGGACCGCCATGTGGCGATCAAGCTGCTGGCCGACCGCTATGCCCACGACGAGCTGGCCGGCCGACGCTTCAAACGCGAGGCTCGAACGGCGGCGCGGCTGTCCGGCCATCCCAACGTGGTCACCATCTACGACGTGGGCGAGACGCCCGCCGAGGACGGGGCGCAGGCGCGCCCGTTCCTGGTCATGGAGTACCACGCGGGCGGCACCGCGGCCGATGCCTTGCGCACCGGAAACGTCAACCCGGTGAGCGCCCTGGCCTGGCTTCAGCAGGCGGCGGCGGCGCTCGACTACGCGCATCGTCGCGGAGTCATCCACCGTGACGTGAAGCTGGCCAACTTTCTCCTCGACCGTGAGCGCGTGCTCCACGTGGCCGACTTCGGGATCGCCCAACTCGGCACCGAGGACACGCTGACCGTCAGCGGGGAGGTGCTGGGAACCGCGGCCTACCTGGCTCCGGAGCGCGCGCTCGGTCACCCGGCCACCGAAGCCTCGGACCGCTACGCCCTGGCCGTGGCCGCATTCGAGCTGCTGGTGGGAGAGCGGCCGTTCACAGCCGAGCACTTTGCCGCCCAAGCCCGTCAGCATGTGGAGGATCCGCCGCCCGCGGCCAGCCGTCGCAATCCCGCTCTGCCCCCGGCGCTCGACGCGGTGCTCGCCCGCGGAATGGCCAAGCGGCCCGAGGATCGCTACGCCAGCTCACTCCAGTTCACCGATGCGATCGAAGACGCGCTGGCTCCAACCGTGCCCACGCGCCGGCTGCCCCCTGAGGCGGCCGTCCGCCCGCGCGGCGCCCGTCCCACGTCGCCCCCCCGCGGGCGCCCGGCAGCCGAGCCCACTTTTGTCCGCCGGCGGTCACATCGCCGGGGCCGCATCGCCGTCCTGGCCGCCCTGGCCGCCGTCCTTCTCGGCGTGGCCATCGCCGCCGCGACCAGTGGCGGGCCAGCGTCGTCGCGGTCCGCACCGAGGAGGGCGAGCACCCTGGCCAGCCGATCCTCGAGCACGCGCACCACGGCCAGCCACTCAGCCGCCAAGCCCTCCAAGCCCACCACCGCGCCGGCGCCTGCCCCCGCTCCTCCCTCGGGCAGCCCGGCACCGAGCGCCCCGGCGCCTAGCGCCGACGCACTTGAGGCCCGTGGCCACGACCTGCTGGCGGCGGGCAGCTATCAGAGCGCGATCCCGATTCTGCGCCAAGCCGTCCAGGCGGCGACGCCCACCAGCCTCACCTACGCCTACGCCCTCTTCGATCTGGGGCGCGCGTTGCGATTGGCTGGGAATCCGCGGGCCGCCGTGCCGGTCCTCTGGCGCCGGCTCCAGATCCCGAATCAAACCTCAGCCGTCCGGGCCGAGCTGACCCTGGCCCTCCGGGCGCTGGGCCAGCAGACGTAGGCGACTGAACCGCTAGGCCCGGAAGCCCGCCGCCGCGCGGCGGCTTGAGAGCTGGCGCTTGATCTCCATCGCGGCCAGGGTGGCTTCCACCGCGTTTCGACCCGTGTCACGCTTGGAACCGCCGCCGACGCGGTCGAGCGCCTGCTCCATCGAGGACACCGTGAGCACCCCGAACCCGCACGGCACCCCGGTGCGGAGCTGCACGTCCTGGATCCCGCGGGCCGCCTCCCGGCAGACATATTCGTAGTGGTCGGTCTCACCCCGGATGACCGCGCCGAGGCAGATGACCGCCTCATACCGGCCCGATTCGGCGGCGTACTTGGCCGCCAGGGGGAGCTCGAAGGCACCCGCCACCTCGAACCGGTCGATGTCGTCGATCCCGGCTTCGCTCAGCGCCTCCCGCGCACCCGCCTCGAGCCTGTCCGCCAGCTGTGGATAGAAACGGGCCACGCAGATCGCACAGCGGATGCCTTCGGCTCGCCCGTTCACTCGTCTGGACCCCCGCGCCGGGCCTCGTCGAGCCGCGCCTCGCCGCGCAGCATCTCCTCATCCAGGTCGAGCCCCTGGTGATGCAAGGTGTGCCCCAGCCGGTCCCGCTTGGCGCGCAGGTAGGCCTCGTTATGAGGGTTCGGGAGGTGCTCGATGGGGATCTGGTCGGTCACCGACATGCCGTACCCGGCCATGCCGGAGATCTTCTTGGGGTTATTGGTGAGGATCCGGATCGAGGTCAGCCCCAGGTCGGACAGGATCTGGGCCCCGATCCCATAGTCGCGCAGATCGGCGGGCAGCCCGAGCTTGAGGTTGGCGTCGACCGTGTCCAGCCCCTCCTCCTGGAGCTTGTAGGCCCGCAGCTTGTTGAGCAGCCCAATCCCGCGCCCCTCCTGGGAGAGATAGAGGAGGACGCCGCAACCCTCCCGCTCGATCATCGACAGCGCGGACTCGAGCTGTTCGCCGCAGTCGCAGCGCAGCGAATGAAACACGTCCCCGGTCAGACACTCGGAGTGGACCCGCACGAGCACGTCCTCGACGCCATCAACCTCGCCCTTGACCAGCGCAACGTGGTGCTTGTTGTCGACCAGCGACCTGTAGCCGACGGCCGTGAACTCTCCGAACGCGGTCGGCAGCTGCGTGGCCACGACCCGCTCGACCAGCTTCTCGTGCCGGCGCCGGTAGGCGATCAGGTCGGCGATCGTGATCATCTTCAGCCGGTGCTTGAAGCAGTACGCGGCCAGGTCCTCGCCGCGGGCCATCGAGCCGTCCTCGTTCTGGATCTCGCAAATCACCCCGGCCGGGTTCAGCCCAGCGAGCCGGGCCAGGTCGACCGAAGCCTCGGTATGCCCGGTCCGCTCCAGCACGCCACCGGGCTTGGCCTTGAGCGGGCGGACGTGACCCGGTTTGACAATGTCGCCGGGGCCCTTGGTGGGATCGACTGCCACCTGCATCGTGTGCGCCTGATCGGAGACGCTGATCCCGGTGGTCACGCCCTCACGGGCCTCGATCGTCACCGTGAAGGACGTCTGATGCGCGCTTTCGTTCTTCAGCGTCATCAGCTCCAGACCCAGCTGATCGCAGCGCTCGGGCGTCAGGGCGAGGCAGATCCAGCCTCCGGCCTGGCGCTGCATGAAGTTGATCGCATCGGGAGTCACGAACTGTGCGGCCATGACGAGATCACCCTCGTTCTCACGGTCCTCGTCGTCGACGACGGCGACCATCTTGCCCTCGGCGATGTCCTCGAGTGCCTCCTCGATGGTCGAATACGCGCTCTTCAGAGTGCTCATCTTCGAACCGCCTTCTCGACGTACTTGGCCAGCACATCGACCTCCAGATTGACCGTGGACCCGATCCCACTGGCGCCAAGATTGGTCCGCTCCAGGGTTTCGGGTATGAGCGAGACGGTAAATGATTGCGCCGCCACGTCGACCACGGTGAGCGAGATCCCGTCGACCGCGATCGAGCCCTTCTCGACCACGTAGCGCAGGATCTCGGCCCCGGTTTGGATCCGGAGGCGACGGGCAAAGCCGTCGTCCTCGAGCTCGGCGATCCGGCCCATTCCATCGACGTGGCCCTGAACCAGATGGCCGCCGAGCGGCTCTCCGGCGCGCAGCGGGAGCTCGAGGTTGACCGCTGCCCCCGCGCGCAGAGCGCCCAGCGAAGTCCGCGTGAGCGTCTCGTTCATCGCCTCGGCGTCGAACCAGCTCCCGTCGACGGCGGTGGCGGTCAGGCACACCCCGTTGACGGCCACGGAGTCGCCTTGGCGCAGCTCGCCGGCCAGCGCGGTGTCGATCCGCAGGCGGGCACCGCCCCCCGAGCGCTCGACCTCGGCCACGCGCCCCAGGTCCTTCACGAGCCCGGTGAACACCTCACCACTCCCGCATCCGAGCTGAGATCAGCAGGTCGCCGTCGATCTGCTCGCACTCGAGCGAGAGCGCGTGCGCCGCGTCGGCGATGGCCTCGACGCCCTCGCCCTCTAGCGCGCCCCTGGCCGTCCGCCCGCCGAGCAGCAGCGGAGCCAGGAAGAGACGGATCTCGTCGATCTCGCCCGCGTCGAGAAAGGCACCAGCCAGGTGCGGACCGCCCTCGAGGAGCATCGAGCTCACGCCGGCCGCCCCCAGCTGATCGAGAGCCGAACGCACTCGGGCCGGCTCATTCTCGCCAGTAGCCACGATCACGTCGGCCCCGTGGGTAATCAGGGTGTCGGTGGCCGCTCGAGGAGCGGCGCGGGAGACGACCACGGTGAGCGGATACCGACGGGCGTCCTCAACCAGTCGCGAGGTGAGCGGGAGCCGGGCGAGTGAGTCGAAGACCACGCGGCGGGGGTGGCGCGTGACTCCCTCGAGGCGGGGCGTCAGCTGCGGGTCGTCGGCGAGCGCGGTTCCGATCCCGACGGCCACGGCATCGCACTCGGCGCGCCAGCGGTGAGCACGGCGGCGGCTCGATTCACCCGAGATCCATTGGGAGTCCCCCGTGTGGGTGGCCACCTTGCCGTCGAGGGTCATGGCCGATTTGAACAGCACCCAGGGGCGCCCGGTGCGCGCCCGCTTGCGAAAGGGCTGGTTCTGAAGCCGGGCCCGCTCGGCGAGCTCACCATCGGCCACCACGATCTCCACGCCCTCGTCGCGGAGGATCCCGAGACCCCGCCCGGAGGCGTGGGTGCTCGGGTCATCGGCCGCCACGACGACTCGGCCGATGCCTGCGCGCAGGATCGCCTCGGTGCACGGAGGCGTGCGTCCGTGGTGGCAGCAGGGCTCCAACGACACGTACAGCGTGGTTCCGTCTAGCGTCGACTCGCCGGCGGACCGAATCGCTTCGACCTCGGCGTGCGGGCCACCGAGGGCGCGGTGAAAGCCTTCCCCGATGGCGTCGCCATCGCGACCGATGACCGCGCCTACGAGTGGATTCGGGCTGACAAAACCGCGCCCGCGTTCGGCCAGCTCGATCGCCCGCGCCAGGTGGCGTCGATCGGTTTCAGTGACACTAGACATGCTCGAATCCTCAGCATAGGGCGGCGAAAGCCGTCGGGCGAGGGCTTAGCCACACTTGCCACCCGTGAGGCGGTACACGCTCATCTCCGGGCCCGGGAGGTGGTACTGGGGCGGGTAGTAGTCGATCGACCAGTCGAAGCCGAAGGGCACTGGGTGGGCGGCCTTGGCGAACGGGCTCACGTGGTAGACGAGCCGGGCCCGCTGCGCGAGCAGCGCGTAGTAGGCGATGGCCTCCGGAGCGTCCTGGGGCTGGGCGAAGGCGCGCCCCGCCTGGAGCGAGCCGAGCACGACCCAGCAGTAGCCGTCGTTGACATAGCTGTCGAGGAGTCCCGGGTACAGGTTCTTCTCGTACTGATCGACGAGCACGAAGCGATGCTCCCCCTTGGGCAGCTGCGCGCCCGACCTCGATAGCGTGGTCAGCCAGGTCGGCCAGCGCCACCATCGCTCGCCCGTCGGGGTGGCGGGCAGCGAGCTCCCGATGTCCTCCGACCAGTTGTCGGGCACGAGCGGCTCGATCACGACCTTCGAGCCGGCGGGGACGTGGGCCACCATCCAGTTGCGCGTCAGGTTGCGTGTGTCGGGGCGGGAGAGCACCGCGTCGTTGTGAACATCCGCCGTCGCGCTCTGCCCCAGCAACAGCACGACCGCGAGCGCGATGATCGGTGGAGCGGGAAACCCGCGCCCCCGCAGCCAGCGGATCGCCTCTACCACGGCGTAGGCGCCGAGTAGCGCCACGAGGGGGAAGATCGGCATCACCCAGCGCCCGAAGTAGCGCGGCTGGCCTCCCATGTAGATGAGGAAGAAGATGAGGGTCGGGAAGATGACCAGGACGAGACCGATGCGCCGCCGCAGGACGAGCAGCAGCGCTCCCGCCACCGCAGCCAGGCTCGGCAGCCAACCGAGGCCCCAGGTGAACGTCCAGAGGTAGTAGCCAAAGCCGGTGCCCGGTCGCGTCCCGAGCTTGACCGGATCCGGGCCTGCCGAGAGCGACGCCTGCTGGCTCAGCCCAGAGAAAAAGGTGCCGGGCTCGAGCAGGGCGTAGGGATTGGCCACCACAAAGGCCAGCACCGCGACGCCGCCCGCCAGGACGAGCCGGCGCAGCGCCCGCACGAGCGAGTCTTCGGCGCCGTCGCATAGTGCCGCGAAGACGAGGCAGAACAGCATCACCCCGCCGGTGTACTTCGTCGCCGCGGCCAGACCGATCCCCAACCCGCTGAGCACGTAGTCCCGGGTCCGCCCGCGCCGCAGCACCCCCGAGATCCCGTAGAGCGAGAGCGCGACCGGGGCCAGCGTCGGAACATCGTTGAGGGCCAGGTGGCTGTAGAAGACGGGCAGAAAGGCGAGGCCGAGGATCGCCGCGGCGAGCAGCCCCACGTCTCGGCCGAAGAGACGGCGGCCGGCCAGGTACAGGAGCAGCACGGAGATCGTGCCCAGCCCCGCCGCGACCGCCCGCGCGACCACGAAGACCGCGGTCGGGTTGGTCGTGTACACGTGGCGGACCGCGTCCGCGCTGCCGAACCACAGCTCGAAGACGATGTAGAGGAGGTACGAGTAGGCGGGCGGGTTCAGGAAGTAGTGCGGGTTCAGATCGTGGCCGAAGAAGCCGATCGCCCGGGGCACGAAGTGGGTCGCCTCGTCCGAGTTGTAGCTGTAGGGCAGCCCCTGCTTGATCCCCCACAGGCGGAGTGCCAAGCACACGGCGAGGAGCAGGCCGAGCGCGAGGCCGTGGAGGGGCAGGGGCCGTGCCCTCACCTCGGCCCAGAGCGCCCGGGGCCGTCCCCAACGCTCGGGTGAGCGGGCCCCCACGGCCGTGGCCGGTGCGGGCTCGGTGACGATCGCGGCGTCCACGAAATCCGAGTATCCCGCTCTCGTCGGCCGCTCGGCTCCCCCTGGGGCCGCCTTGCCTCCCGCTACCGCCAAGCGCGGGTCTCCCGGTACCGTGTTGCCCAGTGAAGCTGATCATCCAGATCCCCTGCTTCAACGAGGAGGGTCAGCTGCCGCTGACGCTCAGCCGTCTCCCTCGGCAGGTGCCGGGGTTCGAGGTGGTGGAATGGCTTGTCGTCGACGACGGCTCGACCGACCGGACGATCGAGGTGGCGCGGGCGCACGGCGTCGATCACATCGTCCGGCTGACCAACAACAAGGGCCTGGCCGCGGCCTTCCAGGCCGGCCTCGACGCCGGGCTGAAGCTCGGTGCCGACGTGATCGTCAATACCGACGCCGATAACCAGTACGAGGGCTCCGATATCCCCAAGCTGGTCGCGCCGATCGTCGCCGGGGCCGCCGACATGGTCGTGGGCGACCGGCAGATCGACCAGATCGAGCATTTCTCAGGCCCCAAGAAAGTCCTCCAGCGGCTCGGCTCCTGGGTCGTCCGTCAGGCCTCATCGACCCACATCCCGGACACGACCTCGGGCTTCCGGGCCTACAACCGCGAGGCCGCCCTCCAGGTCCAGGCGGTCTCGAGATTCACCTACACGCTGGAGACGATCATCCAGGCGGGAAAGCTGCTCGTCGCCGTTGACCACGTCCCCATCCGGACCAACCCCAAGACGCGGGAGTCCCGACTCTTCCCTTCAACCACGGCCTACGTCCGTCGCAACGCGCTCTCGATCTTCCGTGTCTACTCGCAGTATCAGCCGCTCAAGGTGTTCTGGGGCGGAGCGCTGGTCGTCGGGATCCCCGCCCTGGCGCTGTTCATCCGCTTCCTCGTCATCTTCATCGAGAGCCCGCACACCGCGGCGCGGGGGCACATCCAGTCGTTGATCTTCGGGGCAGTGCTGTTCATCGCGGCCATGCTCCTGGGCGCCCTGGGGGTCATCGGCGACCTCCTCGACGCTCAGCGGATGATCTCCCAGAGAACGTTCGAGCGGGTCCGGCGCATCGAGCTCCAACTCGGTGTCGAGCCCTCGCACTACGAGGTCGGCGGAGGTCCTTCCCGCGAGCGCGAGCCCGACCGCGAGGCGCTCAAAGTATGAGCGCGCAGCCGGCCCCCCCGGTTGCCCCCGTTCCCACCGGCAACACGTTCGACAAGTACGGCTCGCGCAACCCGGTCGTCCGGCGGCTGATGACGGGCTTCGAGCAGGCGCTGACCCTCCTGTTCGAGCGCGCCCGGCCCGATTCGGTGCTCGACATCGGCTGCGGCGAGGGCGTGCTCACGCTCGAGTGGGCCGAGGCGCTCGGAGAGCGTCCGGTGGTGGGGCTCGACCTCGCCGATCCCAAGCTCGAGGCGGAATGGCAGCGGCGGACGCGGCCCAACCTCACCTTCGTCGTCGGGCGCGGCGAGGAGCTCCCGTTCGCCGACGGGGAGTTCGACCTCGTGGCGGCGGTCGAGACGCTCGAGCACGTCGAGAATCCCGGGCTCACCCTGGGCGAGATGACCCGTGTGGCCCGCCGGCATCTGCTCGTCTCTGTGCCTCGTGAGCCGCTGTGGCGGGGACTCAACCTGGCCCGCGGCGCCTACGTCCGAGATCTGGGCAACACCCCGGGCCACCTCAACCACTGGTCTCGACGCGGGTTCGAGCGGCTCCTCTCGGGGTACGGCGAGGTGACCGAGATCCGCACCCCCTTTCCGTGGACGATGGCCCTCGTGACCGTCACCTGATGTCGCTTACAGAAAGCCCCGCCGAGACGACGGCCTCGCCCGAGCCCTCCCCTCCCCCGCCCCAGGGCTCCTACGCGTCGGGTGCGCGGATCCTGACCATCGGGATCGCCTCGACCGGCATCTTCACGTTCCTCTACCTGGCCTTTGCCAGCCACGAGCTCAGCCCCTCGGCCTACAGCCGCATCTCGCTGTGCTGGGCCATCATGTTCGTGATCCTGTCGGTGATCTATCGCCCGATCGAGCAGCTGCTCTCGCGGACGATCGCCGACCGCCGCGCCCGCGGCCTGAAGGACCATTCGCTCCGAGTCCCCGCCGGGATCCAGGTCGGGTTCGCGCTGCTCTTCCTGTGTGTGGCCCTGGCCCTCCGTGACCAGATCCAAAACGGGGTCTTCGATGGCTCGGCGGCGCTCTACTGGATCCTCGTGATCGGGGTGCTGGCGTACGCGGCGAGCTATTTCGCGCGCGGCTGGTTGGCCGGGCACCAGCGGTTTGAGCTCTATGGCGGGCTGGTGTTCCTCGAGTCGACGAGTCGATTCATGTTCGCGCTCGCCGTCGCGGTTGGGATCGGCTCCGGTCAGGACGCTGTGGGACTGGGCATGGCGGTTGCCCCGTTTGTCTCGCTGTCGGTGATCCCGTTCGCGTTCTCGCGGATCCGCGCCAATGCGCCGGCTGGGATTGAGGTCGCCGATGCCGCCCGCGAGGGGCCCGCGCATGGGCAGATCGAAGAGGCCGCCACCGACCTCACGCTGAAGCAGGGAGCCGGGTTTGCGGTCTCCGTCGTCGGGATCATGTTCGCGGAACAGGCGCTGTTGAACGCGGGCGTGCTGATCATCGCCGCGACTCAGTCGGGCACGGTCGGAATCACCACCGGTTTGGTGGGGTTCGTGTTCAACGTGATGCTGATCGTGCGCGCCCCCCTCCAGCTCTTCCAGGCCATCCAGACCTCGATCCTGCCCCATCTGACCGGACTGGAGGCGCGGGAGAGCGCCGAGGAGTTCCACCGGGCGATCTCGCTGACGATCCGCGTGATCGCCGCATTCGCCGGGGCGGTCGCGCTCGGACTGCTGCTGATCGGGCCGCCGGTGATGACCGCGCTGTTTGGCAACAAGGGGCACCAATACGGCCGCGTCGGGCTCGCGGTGGTGGGGCTGGGGATGGGCCTTCACCTGATCTCTGGGACGCTCAATCAGGCCGCGCTGGCGCGTGGCCAGGCGAGGTTCGCTGCGGTGGCCTGGCTCAGCGCCGCGGCCCTCTTCATCGTCTTGGTGGCGACCCATTCGATCGCCAACCAGGTGACCCGCGTCGAGGTGAGCTACTTCACCTCCACGCTGGTGCTGTGCGGGCTCCTCTGGGCGCTCTACCGCCGTGGGGGGCCGGCGAGCGCCGATCAGGACTGAAGGGCCCGGCAGGTGGGGTCCTTGGCCGCCGCCTGACGCAACTGGGCGCTCTTTCCTGGAGCTACGGCGGCGATCGCCTCGAGCGCCGATTTGATCTCGGAGGTCACCGAGCTGGCCCCGAGCTGGAAGCTCGTGGTGCTATCGGTGCTGATCGACTTGGCCTGAGACTCGGCCTGGGTGAGCCGGTTCGTGGCGGTGTCGAAGGCATGGGCGAGCCGGTCGGCCAGCTGCTTTCCGTCCGACACCGCGGGCGTGCCGGCTGAATGCAAGGAGCTGGCCGCCCGCTGGGTTGCCGTTACGAGCGAACCCACGAAGCGTTGATAGTCCGCCTTGGCCACCGGGCGCGAGGCGTTGGCTGCACCCGAGGACTGGAGCGCCACGCCGGCGCTCTGGATCGTGTTCTTCCAGTTGCCCAGTGCCGTGCACATCGACTTGACGTACACCGACGGCTTGACCGAGGACGAACCGCCACCGCAGCCGGCGAGCAGGATCACCCCCAGCAGTCCGACCAGGACGAGGCGGCGAGAGCTGTGGGTCACGATCCCCATGCCGCGGCGGACAGGCGCCGGTAGCTCTCCGGGGGATCGTCTGAGCCGAACACAGCCGAGCCGGCGACGAGCAGGTTGGCCCCGGCTGCGACCACCGCGGCGGCGGTGGCTTCGTGGATGCCGCCATCAACCTCCAGCGCGACATGGTCGGGCAGCGCCTTCCGCATCCGCGCGAGCTTATCGAGCGAGGCGGGGATGAAGCTCTGGCCACCCCAGCCGGGATTGACGCTCATGCAGAGGGCGAGATCGAGTGACTCGCGGGCCACCTCGTCCAGAAACGATGCCGGTGTGGCCGGGTTGATGGCGGCGCCGGCCGTACATCCCGCGTCCCGGATCATGCTCAGGGCGTAGTGCAGATGGGGCGTCGCCTCGGCGTGGACCGTGATGCTGTCGGCGCCGGCCTGGGCGAACTCGGCGATATGACGCTCGGGGCGCTCGATCATCAGGTGCACGTCGAGGATCGCCCCCGCGGCGTGGACACGGTCGGCGATCGAGCCCATCACCGCGGCGCCGAAGGTGATCGGCGGGACGAAGTGGCCATCCATCACGTCGACGTGGATGACCCGGGCCCCGGCCGCGATCACGGCATCGACCTCATCTCCGAGCCGTGAGAAGTTGGCCGAGAGGATCGAGGGCGCGACGTGGCGCTCTCGCAGGATTGTGGGGTCCAACTAAACCGCCCGCAGCATGCTGCTGTGGCAGTGATTGCACTCCAGAATCGCCGTGCTCGACATGCGCACGATGGTGGAGTGCTCCCCGCAATTCGGGCACACGGAGACGAGCTCGAACCGCTGCAGGCAGTTGACGCACCGGTAGTTGCCGGGGACCGCGGTGGGCCGGAGCCACGGCTCTCCGCAGCTGGGACATTCGGCTCCGAGCTTGACCTGTGGTTCGCTCACTGGGGTCAGGTTAACGCGCCGGTCCGGCGCAAGCAGGCGATGAAGAAGCCGTCGGTGCCGTCGCGATCGGGCAGGAGCTGGAGGTAGCGGCCGCGGTCGTCCTGGCGCCAGTGCGGGTATCTCGCCCCCAGGTCGACCGCCTCCCACTCCGGCTCGGCCCCCAGAAAGGCGTCGATCAGGTCTCCTCCCTGACGGCGAGAGATCGTGCACACCGAGTAGACGAGGTGGCCGCCGGGCCGCGTCGCGGCGGCGGCGACGCCCAGCAGGCCGGCCTGGAGCTCGGCCAGCTCGCCGAGCGCTTCCGCGCTGGCGTGCCAACGGCGGTCGGGACGCGACTGGAGCGTGCCGAGGCCGCTACAGGGGGGATCGAGCAGGACCCGGTCAAACTGGGCCTCGTCTCGGAGCGCGAGTGCGTCCTCGGCCCGCACCTCCACGTCATTCGCGCCCATCCGGCGGCACGTCTCCACCAGCACGCGGGCGCGTGCCGGCTGCCGCTCGACGGCCACGAGCCGCCCCCGGCGCTGCATCAGCGCCGCGAGGTGCGTGGTCTTGGCGCCGGGGGCGGCGCAGAGGTCAAGCGTCTCCTCGCCGGGCTGGGGATCGAGGGCCCGGGCCACGAGCATCGAGCCGCGCGACTGCGGCGTGATCAGGCCGCCGCGAAAGAGGGGCGAGCCCGGGATGTCGAAGGCGCCGTCCAGCACCAAGCCCTCCGGAAGCTCGGGCGCGCCTCGGCTCGGCACCGGCAGCTCGGCGCGGACCTCGTCGGCCGTGGCCAGCAGCGTGTTGACCCGGACGGCCGTCTCGGCGGGCTCGTTCACGGCGCGGAGCAGCCGGCGCGCTCGCTCGGGACCGAGCTCCTCCCACCACAGCTCAGCCAGCCAGTCCGGCACCGAGTGCTTCAGCGCCGCCCCGGCAGGCGTGTCGTCGGGCAGCCCGGCGAGCAACGGCGCCCGCTCGCGCGCCGCCCGGCGCAGTACGGCGTTGACGAGCCCGGCCCCTCCAGGACTGCTGCGCTTGACAAGCTCGACCGTTTCACCGACCGCGGCGTGGTCGGGGATCCCGGCCAGGTAGAGAAGCTGGAAGAGACCGATCCGGATCCCGGCCAGGACCGCGGGCTCGAGGGTGGCCAGGGGGCGACGGACGAGTCCCTGGGCCACGTGGTCCAGGGTGCGGCGGCGCTGCACCGTCCCGTAGGCGATCTGCATCGCCAGAGCCCGCTCGCGGGGGTCGAGCCCCTCGGCCTCGGCGGCCAGCGCCCGGTCGGCGTAGGCGCCCTGCTCAAACACGCGCCGCACGGTGGCCAGCGCGGCGGCCCGGGCGGGTCTCATCCGCGCCAGCCGCGAAGCCAATCCTTCCCGGCCATCTCCCGCCGCCCCGGCGGCTTGACCTCCAGCAGCTGAAGCTCCCCCTCGGCGCAGGCGATGGCCGGAGCGCTAGCCCCCTCGGTCACGACCTTCCCGGCTGGCGCGTTACCGGGTCGCGCCCGCGCCTGGAGCACCCCGAGACGGGTTCCGTCTCCGATCTCCACCCAGGCTCCGATGTGAGGGCTGAGAGCTCGGACCACCCGCTCGAGCGCCTCGGCGCTGAGCGCCGGGTCGAGCCGGCGGTCCTCGGCGGTGATCTTTTCGGCGTAGGTGACGCCGGTCTCGTCCTGGGGGCGGCACTCCGGTCGCTCGTCGAGCGCGCCCACCAGTAGCTCGCCCCCCGTCGCGGCCAGGCGCGCCGCGAGGCGCCCGTAATCGTCGTCGGGACCGATCGGCTCTCGCTGCTGGGCGCACACCGGGCCGCTGTCCAAACCGGCGCTCATCCGCATGATCGAGACCCCGGTCTCATCATCCCCGGCCATGATCGCGCGCTCGATTGGCGCCGCCCCGCGCCAGCGCGGAAGCAGCGAGGGATGGACGTTCAGCATCAGGTAGTCGGACAGCAAAGGCTCTTTGATCAGCGCCCCGAAGGCGCAGACCGCGATCGCTTCCGGAGCCAGCTCGGCCAGACGGCGCGCCGTCGCCTCGTCATTGACCGAGGCGGGCTGCTCCACCGCGATCCCGAGCTCACGCGCGGCCACGGCCACGGGCGGTGGCCCGGGATGTCGGCCCCGCCCCTGCGGGCGGTCGGGCCGGGTCAACACGAGCTCGGGGCGGTGGGGCGAGGTGGCGAGGCGCCGTAGCACCGCCACGGCGAACTCACTCGTCCCGAGATAGACGGTGCGCAAGCCCTCGTCAGTCGCTGGCCGCTGGCGCCGGCATCCCCGGGCCTAGGCGGCCTCGGCCTCGCGCAGCATGCGGATGGCTTCCTTGCGCTGATCCCGGGAGGTGCGGTCGAGAATTAAGACGCCGTCGAGATGGTCGATCTCGTGCTGGATCACCCGGGCCTCGAGCCCGGAGGCCTCGATTACGATCCGCTCCCCCTGCTCGTCAAGCGCGCGTACGCGGACGTGCACCGGGCGCTCCACGTCGACGAGGACCCGGGGGAGGCTGAGGCAACCCTCCTCCATCGTCTCCAGGTCCCGGCCCGACCATTCGATCTCCGGATTGACGAGCGCCGAGACCGGCGAGTCCTGCTGGACCCGGTAGACGAGCAGGCGGTGAAGTACGCCGACCTGGGTGGCGGCGAGACCGACGCCCAGGGCGTCCCCCATGAGCTCCCCCATCCGCTCGACCTCGGACCGCAGCGCGGCGTCGAATTCCTGTACCGGCCGCGCGCGGGTCCGGAGCACCGGATCGCCGAACTTGCGCACGTGGGCGAGGGCGGCCGCGCGCCGCGCCGCGGTCTCGGGATCGAGTTCAGGCTCCTCCTCCCCCTCTAGGTCCTCCTCCGGCTCTACCTCGAAAGTCTCCTCGTCCGGCGGACGCTCGGGGTCGGTCTCGCTCATAGGGGGGGATAACCGATCGTCAGGCAAGGCCATCTGAGTCTACGCAGCAGCCTGCCTATTGCGGATCGACGTCGACGCTGAGGCTGACCTTCCGGCGTGAGGCGAGCGCCGCCTCCGCGTCGACGGCTGAGCCGACCGCGGCGATGGCCCGGGGCCGGTCGACGGCCTTGATCAGGAGCTGGACCCGGGCCCGGCCGCGGAGCCGAAACAGGGGCGCGGGGCCGAGCAGCGCTCCGGCATCAAGACCGCCGGAGGTGATCCGCGCATGCAGTGACCGGCCCAGCTCGGCTGCGTTCTCGGCCTCGGTCGCCGAGCAGACGACGCGGATCAGCGAGGCGAAGGGCGGATAGCCGAGGATCCTCCTCCGCTCCAGCTCCTCGGTTAGGAAGGTGTCGCTGTCGTGGCGGGCAGCGTGGAGGATGGCGCGCGCTTCGGGCGCCAGCGTCTGGACCAGCACGACCCCGCCCGCGGCGCCTCGTCCGGCCCGCCCAGCGAGCTGGGTGATCAGGGCGAACGTCCGCTCCTCGGCGCGGAAGTCGGGAAAGCGGAGCGTCTGGTCGGCGTCGAGGACGATCCCCAGGGAGACGTCGGGGAAGTCATGGCCCTTGGCCACCATCTGCGTGCCGATGAGCAGCCCCGAGCCGGCGGCCTCGAACCGGCTCAGCGTGAGGGCGGCCTGATCCTTGCCCTGCGCGCTGTCGGCGTCGAGGCGGAACACGGGGAAGCTCGCGTCGCCCAGCGCCGCGCGCAGCTCGTGCTCCAGGCGCTCCGTTCCCGCGCCGTGGCGGGCCAGCGCCGCCGAGGCGCAGTCCGGACACCGCGAGGGCACCGCCTCACGGTGTCCGCAGTGGTGGCAGGCCACCAATCCATCCGAGCGGTGCAGCACCAGCGCCACGTCGCAGTTGGGGCAGCTCCAGACTCGGCCACAGGCTCGGCAGGAGAGGAAATTGGACCAGCCGCGCCGGTTGAGCAGGATGATCGCCTTGCCCTGGGACCCGCGGAGCTCGGCCAGGGCCATCTGGGTGCGGGGGTGCAGCGGATGGTGCTGGGAGCGCATGTCGAGCACGTGCACCGGGGGCAAGGGACGGGCATCGATCCGGTCCGGGAGCGACAGCCGGCGCAGGGTCGAGATGCTTTCTGGGCGCGGGGTGGCGCTACCGCACACCAGCACCGCGCCCTGTTGCTCGGCCCGGTGTAGCGCGACCCCGCGGGCGTCGTAGCGCGGGTCGCCCTCGTGCTTGTAGGAGGGATCGTGCTCCTCGTCGACGACGATCAGTCCGACGTCGCGCAGCGGTGCGAAGACCGCCGAGCGCGGGCCCACGCATACCCGCGCTTCGCCACTGCGCAGCCGTCTCCACTCGTCGTAGCGCTCACCCTCGCCAAGGCCCGAGTGGAGCACGGCCACGAGCGGCCCGAGCCGGGCCTCGAAGCGAGCCAGGGCCTGCGGGGTGAGCCCGATCTCCGGGACGAGCACGATCGCGTCGCGCCCGGCGGCCAGCGTCGCCTCGACGGCACCCAGGTACACCTCGGTCTTCCCCGAGCCGGTGACCCCGTGGAGGAGGAAGTGCTGCGAGGTGCCGGAGCGCAGCGCGGCGCCTATCTCCGCCAGCGCCGAGCCCTGATCGGGGGTCAGGGGCGGCGGGCTGGCCGAGCGCGCCCCGACCGCCGGGATCGTGGGCCGCCGCGGCTGGGCCTGCCGACTGAGGCTCACAAGCGCCCTCCGCTCGAGGCCGCGCAACCTCGCCGTTCCGACCTCAGCCGCCACCACCGGGCCGCCAGCCACGGCTTCGAGCGCCGCCCGCTGGGCGTCGGTGAGCCGCTCGGCCCCATCCAGCGCCGCCCGGCCGGCCGGCGTCAGCTCGGCGACCAGGACCTCCTTGCTCCGGGTTCCGCTCCTGGCGCCTGGGGCGAGCATCAGGGTGAGGGCTCGCGCCGGTGTCGAGCAGTACTCGGCCGCCATCCACCGGGCCAGCTCCACGAGGTCGCCGGGCATCCCGTCGCGCAGCACGGCCTGGGGCTCGACCAGCCGCTCGGGCGTTAGCTCAGAGCTCTCAGCCAGCGCGACGACAACCCCCAGCGTGCTCTGCCGGCCGAAGGGAACCCGGAGCAGTGTCCCCACCTCGACCGGGCTCTGGTCGTCACGCAGCCGGTAATCGAAAGGTCCGCGCACCGCCCGCGCCAGCGTCAGGGGCTCGACCTTGGCGATCGTCGTCTCAGGGCCTGTGGGCATCTCGGCGAGACTAGAGCCGGCTTCCGATGGCCCGGTAGGCTGGGCCGGGTTTGCTGGACCTGCGCGAAGGCGAATCGATCATCTTCCATGGCCATCCCTCCTGGCGCTCGATGCTCACCTTCCACGCCCGGGGGTTCCTGCTCGCCGTCGCGGCAGGCGTCCTGGCCGGCGTGCTGAGCTCCGTGGCCGACGGCCACGTAGTCGCCGGGTGGGTCGTCCTCGCCGTCCTCGTCGCGTTCGTGATCGTGATCGTCCGAGGCGTCCTGCGGCGCCGGCGCACCACCTACACGATCACGAGCCGGCGGCTGACCATCGAGCTGGGGCTCCTGGGGCGGGAGCTCCACGAGACGCGGATCGAGCAGATCCAGAACGTGGGGGCTTCGCAATCAGTGCTCGAGCGCGCGCTCGACGTCGGCGACGTGTCGTTCGACACGGCCGGCGGGGCGGCGTTTGACTTCTCGTTCCGGGGCGTCGCTCGCCCCCGCCAGATCGTGCGCATGGTCGACGACGCGCTCCACCAGCGCGCCCCCGGCGACCCGAGCCTCAGACGCTGAGCGCCTCGGCGTCGAGCCCTGCGGCCTCCCGGAGCGCGGCCGCCTTGTCGGTCCGCTCCCAGGTGAAGTCGTGGTCCTCGCGCCCGAAGTGGCCGTAGGCGGCCGTCTTCTGGTAGATCGGCCGGTGGAGGTTCAGATCGCGGCGAATCGCCGCCGGACGGAGGTCGAAGTGCTCGGAGATGAGGCCGAGGATCTGCGAGCGGCTGATCTTCTCGGTGCCGAAGCACTCAACCATCAGCGACACGGGATGGGCCACACCGATGGCGTACGCCACCTGAACCTCGGCCCGGTCGGCGAGACCGGCCGCGACCACGTTCTTGGCCACATATCGAGCCGCGTAGGCCGCCGAGCGGTCGACCTTCGACGGATCCTTGCCGGAGAAGGCGCCGCCGCCGTGGCGGGCCATGCCGCCGTAGGTGTCGACGATGATCTTTCGCCCCGTGAGCCCGCAGTCGCCCATGGGCCCGCCGATCACGAAGCGCCCGGTCGGGTTGACGAGGAAGTTCTTGTGCAGCTGGCGCGGCTCGTAGAGGTCGGGATTCTCACGCAACACGGGCTCCACCACGTGCTCCCAGAGGTCGTCCTTGAGGAGCGACTCGGCGCCGTCACGGTGCTGGGTGGAGATCAGGAGCTTGACCACCTCGACGGGCCGCCCGTCGAGGTAGCGGACCGTGACCTGAGTCTTGCCGTCCGGGCGCAGGTACGGGATCAACTCCGCCTTGCGGGCATCGGCCAGCCGCTTGGACAGCTTGTGGGCCAGCGAGATGGGGAGCGGCATCAGCTCGTCGGTCTCCCGGGTGGCGTAGCCGAACATCATTCCCTGGTCGCCTGCCCCAGCGAGGTCGAACTCGTCGTCATCGCCGGGGTCGGTGCGGGCCTCCCAGGCCTGGTCGACGCCCTGGGCGATGTCGGGTGACTGCTTGTCGATCGCGTTGATGACCGCGCAGGTGTGGTAGTCGAAGCCGAACTCGGCGTCGGTGTAGCCAATCCTCTTGATCGTGTCTCGGGCTATCTCCTGGATGTCGACGTAGGTCTCGGTCGTGATCTCCCCGGAGATCACCACCAGGCCGGTGTTGACCAGGGTTTCGCAGGCCACACGTCCGCTCGGGTCATCACGGAGGACGGCGTCGAGGACGCCGTCGGAGATCTGGTCGGCAATCTTGTCCGGGTGGCCTTCGGTGACCGATTCTGAGGTGAAGAGGAACTCGTTATCTGCAAGCGCATTCATGGAATCTGGATCTGAATCTGGGTCGTGGTGTCGTCAGCTCCCCGCCACGACTCGAGACCGACCGCGTGGATCTTGTCCAGCGCGGGCCCCAGCGTCACCGGTTGCGCGCTAGCGATGAGTCCCGTCTGCTCTCCGAGGCGCAGGAGCTGACTTAGGTCGAAGAAGACTAGCGAGGTGACCCGGCTCGGGGTATTGGCGAGGCCCGACTGGAAGCTCGGCGAGGTGTTCATGGCCGCCGCGTGGCGGAACACCTGGGTGATCCCGCTGAGCCCGGTGGAGACGACGACAAGGCCGCGGGCGACCGCGTAATCAAGCCCGAACCCGGGTGCCAGCGACAGCTCGTGCACGGACACCCCGGCGGTGCTCGTGTCGGTCACCTCAGGCACCTGGCCGGGGCTGTCGGCGGGCGGGCTGAAGACCTGCGTGAGCGGCGCCTCGAGGTTGGCCAGGATGGCGCGGGTGCTGGCCATGTGGGCCGTGCGGGTGACGATCACCGGCACCGGGCCACTGCCCTTGTCCGCCGGCGTGACGGCGATCGCCGTCTCCCCGGAGAACACGCCCAGGACCTGGCGCAGGTTGACCCCCGCAGCGGCCAGAGCACCGCCCAGACGGGAGAGGAGCGGCGCCACCCTGGTCAGAGCCCCCGCCCGGGTCGCCACGCCGAGCAGGCTGGGCACGCTGGTGCGCAGGCCCTTGGCGTCGAGCAGCAGCATCGAGCCCGCGGGCAGCACCGCGGACAGGGTGGGCGTGAATGGGGCCGGAGCCCTGGAGGCGCCCCGGGCGAGCTTCGGGATCAAGCTCGAGTGGATCTCGACCTGCAGGCCGCCACTTACCGGAGACACGGAGAGCGCCGTCGCGCTCAGCCCCGGCCGACCGAGCAGCGCACCCAGGTCCCCGAGCAGACCCGAGCGTGGCGCCAGAGCTCGGCTGACGCCGTCCGCCGAGGCGTAGGCGTCGAATACGCGGCCGGCAGGCTCACTCGCCGCCGCTCCCTGGTACTGGCGGCTCGCCGTCAGCGAGGGCGCCTTTCCGTCGGCCACGTAGATCGCGCTCTCGACGCTCCCCGGCTGGCCGAGGACCAGGTAATGGCGCACGAAGGCGAGCACGGTTCCCCCGCGCTGAGCGAACAGCGCCACACCTCGGAAGCTCCCGTCGGGCTGCGCACCGACGCGGGCCAGGAAACGCCGGGCCGCCGGGTGGTTGCGCACGTCGAGGACCATCAGGGTGCCGGCGCTGGCTCCCGGCGTATCGAGGACGGCCAGGGCCGCCTCCTTGCCGAGCCACGGCTTGACATCGTCGGCAAAGCTGATGGGAGGGTTCGCCGAGCCGCCGAGGATCGCGTCGAGGCGCGTCGTCAGGGCGGCGAACAGAAGCGGCGATCCGGGGACCCGCCGGCTCAAGGCCAGGGCTTGGCTGACGGCGGGCCGGGCGGGGTCGGTGGAGAAATGGACGTAGAGGAGCGCGTTACCCGGCACCAGCTCCGCGGCCCCGGTGGCCGGCGGCGTGTCGCCTGAGCCGCCGAGGGCGAGAGCCAGCGCTACCGCGATCACCGTCAGCGCGGCGAGTACGAGGGCGGCGCCGGGGCCGAACAGGTACAGGCAGGCGAGCAGCCGGTCGCGACGGCGATTGGGCTCCGGCGGTCGGCTTGGACTGTCCGTCCAGATCGGCGGCTCCGGCGACCGCCGGGGCGTCTCCGCGGGCTCTCGCTGTGCAGGGGTTTTTTGCTTCGGGCGATCGGTCAGGGTCGCCATGCGGCGAGTCAACCATCTCGACGCTGCGCCTGCGCCAGTTCCCTTCGCTGGTTTCGCTCCACGAAATCGATCACGACGGGCACGCCTTCGAAGCCGTAGCGCTCGCGCAGGCGGTTCTCCAAGTAGTAGGCGTAGTCCCGCGTCACCCGCGTCCGGGAGTTGACCTGAATCGAGAAGCGTGGCGGCCGCGTCGCCGTCTGGGTCATGAACAGGAGCCTCAGGCGATGACCGGTCCCACGCGGGGCCGACCCCACCGGGGGCTGGCGCGCGGCCACGACGTCCGACAGGAAGCGATTGAGCTGCGGGGTGGGGATGCGCACGCTGCGCCGGTCGGCCAGCGCCGCGGCCTCGACGAGGAGGCGCTGGGCGTGGCGGCCGGTGAGGGCGCTCGCGGTGATCACCCTCGGGCGCAGGCGAAGCTTCTGATGGACCCGCGCCCGCTCGTGCTCGAGATCAAGCTCCTGGGCGAGGTCCCATTTGTTGAGCACGATCACGGTGGCGCACCCGCTCCGCATGGCCAACTCGGCCACCCGGAAGTCCTGTGCCGTGACCCCGTCCGAGGCGTCGCACACGACGAGGGCGACGTCGGCCCGCTCGGCCGCGCGGCGAGAGCGAAGCGCGGTGTAGTACTCGAGCGACTCCCCCACCTTGGCCTGGCGACGCAGGCCCGCCGTGTCGACCAGGACAAGCTCCCGTCCCTCAAAGCGCATGCGCAGATCGATGGCGTCCCGGGTTGTCCCGGCCAGGTCGGAGACGATCACTCGCTCGTCACCTAAGAAGCGGTTGACCAGCGAGGACTTGCCCACGTTGGGCCGGCCAATCACGGCCAGGCGGACGACCTCGGCGTCGTCGATGAGCTCCTGAGCTACCTCCGGCGCCAGGGCGGAGATCCGGTCCAGGAGATCACCGGTGCCGAGACCCTGGGCGGCGGACACCGGCGTCGGCTCTCCCAGTCCAAGGCGGTAGAACTCGGCCGCGAGGGGAATGTCGGCGGCGCTGTCGACCTTGTTGGCGGCGACGATCGCGGGGCGGCCGCCGCGGCGGAGCAGCTCGGCGAGCTCGGCATCGCCCGGCCGCAGCCCGGCCCGGGCGTCGACGACCAGGACCGCCACGTCGGCGTCGGCCAGGGCGGCGCGGACCTGATCGTGAACCAGCCCGGCCAACTCCGCCGTGTCGTGGAGATCGACCCCGCCGGTGTCGACCAGGGTGAGGCTGCGACCGTTCCATTCCGTCTCAAGCTCCTTGCGATCCCGCGTCACCCCGGCGACCTCGTGCACGACCGCCTCCCGCGACTGCGTGAGGCGGTTGACCAGGGAGGACTTTCCGACGTTGGGATAGCCGACGATGGCGACTTTCATCGCCGTCGAGGCTAGTGGGCCGCCCCTCGCACCAGCTCGACGATTCGCTTCACCACCGCGTCGACGCCGAGACCCGTCGTGTCGATGATCACCGCGCCCGGGGCCGGTCGCAGCGGCGAGTGCTCACGCGCCTCGTCCCGCTGGTCGCGGATCGTCTGCTCGGCCAGGACGGTCTCCGGATCGACGCCCAGCTCGGCTGCGCGTCTCGCCGCCCGCTCCCGCGGATCCGCGGTCAGGAACACCTTCACCTCGGCGTCGGGGGCAACCACGCTCCCGATGTCGCGCCCCTCCACCACCCAGTCTCCGGCCCGCAGCAACCGGCGCTGCTCGGCCACCATGGCCTCCCGCACGGCAGGGTCGGCGGCAGCTTGTGACGCCGCCTCGGAAACCTCGGGCGTCCGGATCGCGTTGGTGACATCCTCGCCGTCGAGGCGCACGCGGTCGCCCACCTCGATCTGGAGCTCCGGCGCCACGGCCGCTGGCTCGGCGCCTCGACGCAGAGCGGCCAGGGCGACCGAGCGGTACATGGCCCCGGAGTCGAGGTAGGTGAAGCCGAGCGCCTCGCCAGCCGCCCGGGCCACGGTCGACTTGCCGGCCCCGGCCGGGCCGTCGATGGCCACGACGGTCATGCCGCCAGCCGGGCCAGATCGCGCCCGAACCCGGGGTAGGAGACATCCGCGGCCTCCATGCCCACCACCTCTACGCCATCCTCGGAGCCAAGGCCGGCCACCGCCCCCAGCAGCGCCAATCGGTGATCGCCGTGCGCCTGCAGCCGTCCGCCCCGCAGGCCGCCCGATCCCTGCACGACGAATCCGTCCGGCGTCGCCTCGATCGTGGCGCCGAGCCCGCGCAGGCCCTCGACGACGGCACTGATCCGGTCTGATTCCTTAACCCGGAGCTCGCCCGCGCCTCGTACCACGGTCTCGCCCTCGGCGAAGGCTCCGAGCAGGGCCACGAGCGGGAGCTCGTCGATCGCCAGAGGAACCTCGTGGGCCTCGACGGTCGTGCCGACAATGGGTCCGAAGGAGACGTCGATGTCCGACACCGGCTCGGAAGCCGAGAACTCCCCCACCGGCTCGAGGTCGGCCAGGACGATCGCCCCCATGCGCTCCAGGATGCGCAAAAAGCCGGTTCGGGTCCAGTTGACCCCCACGTCCTGAAGGACGAAGCGCGAGCCGCGCACAAGCACGCCGGCGGCGATCAGGAACGCCGCCGAGGAGAGATCGCCGGGGACGTCGACGACCTCGAGCTGGGGCTCATCCACGTTGCCGACCGTGATCCGGTATCCCGAGTCGGGATTCCCCTCGCGGAGGACCGGGGCCTCGGCGGCGAGGAGCATGCGCTCGGTGTGATCGCGGCTCGGGACCGGCTCGGTGATCGTGGTCACGTCGGTGGCCAGGCCGGCCAGAAGCAGGCACGATTTCACCTGGGCGCTGGCCACGGGGAGCTCGTAGTCGATTCCCCTCAGGGGTGCGCCGTGGACGGTGAAGGGGGGAAACCGGCCATCACGGGCGTCGATCCGGGCCCCCATCGCCTCCAGCGGCAGCGCCACGCGGTCCACCGGCCGGCGGCGGATCGAGTCGTCACCGTCGAGCTTGAACGCCTTGCCCTGTTGCAGCGCGAGCCATCCCGGGAGGAGCCGCATCAGCGTCCCGGCGTTGCCGACATCGATCCTGCCCGCCGGCTGCTGGGCGTGGCGCAGCCCGACCCCTCGCACCGTCAGCTCGTCCGGCTGCTCGTGGACGATCGCCCCAAGCTCTTGGATCGCCCGGAGCGTCGAGCTCGTGTCGGCGGCCTGCAGGTAGTTGCGGATGCATACGGGCTCAGGCGCCATCGCGCCGACGATGGCGGCGCGATGCGAGATCGACTTGTCCGCCGGCACGCCGAGCTGGCCACGGAGCGCCCCCGCGGGCTCGAAGCGCACGTTCATGCCCGCGTCACCGGGAACCCCAGGCCCGCGATCAGCTCCCGCGCCCGCTCGGCTGGTGGCTCGCCGGAGATCCACAGGGCGATCACGCCCTCGCTCATGTCGGGCGCCGGGTAAAGGGCCATGTCGACGATGTTGACGCCGGCCCGGCCCAGCTCGAGCGCCAGCTGCGCCACCACGCCGGGGCGGTTGGGCACCGAGGCCCGGAGCTGGCAGAGCATGGCCCCGGCCAGCTGGCCCTCGAGCAGCCGCCGCCGGTCATCAGCCGCCCGGTCATTCCAGGCGCTCAGCCAGTCTGCGTCGCCCGCGGCCAGGGCCCGGGACACGGCCTCTAGACCGTCCGTCGTCTGCCCGATCGCTTCGATCAGAGCGTCCGCGTTGGAGAGGTAGATGTCGGTCCAGACGGCGCTCGGGCTTCCGGCCACCCGGGTGGCGTCGCGAAAGCTCGGGCCGGTGGCGGGCAGCCGCTCGTCCCCGGCCGCGAGCACGCGCCCCGCCTGGGCGACGAGCACGTTGGCCAGGACGTGAGGCAGGTGAGAGACGCTGGCCAGAATCGCGTCATGGGTCTCGGCTTCGATCGCCGCCGGCCGCGCGCCGATGCCACGCAGCAGACGGTGCAACCGCTCGTAGAGGACGCCCGAGGTGTCCCGCCCCGGCGTCAGGTACCAGGTCGCGCCCTCGAACAGGTCGCTCCGGGCGTGCTCGATCCCACTGGTCTCGGCTCCGGCCAGCGGGTGCCCGCCGACGAAACGCGGGTCGGGATTGGCCGCCACCACGGCGCGTTTGGTCGAGCCGACGTCGGTGACCACACAGTCGGCGCCTCCGGCGGCGGCGAGGACCTCGGCCACCGTATCTGGCAGTGGCCCCACGGGAACGGCGACGAACACCGCCTCTGCCCCGCTGACCGCGCCGGCAACGCTCTCGGCGACCGCGTCGACGGCTCCGCGATCCAGCGCCTCCCGCCCCGCGTCGGTGCGGAGGTCATAGCCCGCCACCTGGGCCCCGAGCCGCTCACGCGCGGCCAGGGCCACCGAGCCTCCGATCAACCCCAGACCGACGACGGCGATCCTCCTGCCCGGGGCGCTCAAGGCGACTAGCGGAGCGCCGGCTGCGCGCGCCGTCGGGTGTGGACGGCCGCGGCCAGGCCGTCGAGGACCTCGGCCGTCGCCTCCCAGCCCAGGCAGCCGTCGGTGATCGACTGCCCGTAGGTCAGTTCACCGGCGCCCAGATCCTGGCGGCCGAAGACGAGGAAGGACTCCACCATGGCGCCGATGATGGCGCGGGCTCCGGCGGCGATCTGCTCCCCCACGTCGGCGGCGACCTCGACCTGGCGCGCCGGGTCCTTGCCACTGTTGTCGTGGCTGAAGTCGATCATCGCCCGCTCGGGGAGCCCGACGTGCCGGAGGAGCCCCAGAGCCTCGGCCACGGCGGCGGCGTCGTAGTTGGGCGCGCCTCGCCCGCCGCGCAGGATGACGTGACAGTCGCGGTTACCGCGCGTGTAGTGGATGGCCGGGCGACCGGCTCCGTCGACCCCGGCGAAGGCGTGGGAAACCGCCGCGGCGCGGACGGCGTCGACCGCGACCTGCAGGTTTCCGTCCGTCCGGTTCTTGAAGCCGACCGGCATCGAGAGGCCGGATCCGAGCTGGCGGTGGATCTGGCTCTCGACCGTGCGGGCACCGATGGCGCCCCAGGAAACGGCGTCGGAGATGTACTGCGGCAGGATCGGATCGAGGAATTCGCATCCCACCGGCAGGCCGCAGCTGAGGACCCCGAGGAGGACCTCTCGGGCCCGGCGCAGCCCGGCGTTCACGTCCCCGGAGCCGTCCAGATGCGGGTCGTTGATCAGCCCCTTCCAGCCCGTCGTCGTCCGCGGCTTCTCGAAGTAGACGCGCATGACCACGAGCAGATCGTCCTTGAGCGCAGCCGCCCGCTGGCTGAGCCGGGCGGCGTAGTCGAGCGTCGCCTGGACGTCGTGGACGCTGCACGGCCCCACGACGACGAGCAGCCGGTCATCCTCGCCGTCCAGCACGCGATGGACCTGAGCGCGGCCGCTCAGCACCACCTCCGCCTGGCCCTCCGACAGGGGCAGCTCCTCGAGCAGCTCGTTGGGCGCCACCAGCGGCTCGATCCGCTCGATCCTGCGATCGCGGACCGAGTCGGCGGTGCTGAAGGGGGTGGGCGACACGTGGTCTCCCTTACGCCGCCACGGGGAGCCGGTTACCGGTCAGGCGCTTTCCGGCCAGCTCCGCCGCCGCCTGCACCCGCTCGAGGTAGCCGGCGAACTCGCTGGCCACCAACGACTGCGGCCCGTCACACGCTGCCTCCTCGGGTCGAGGGTGGACCTCCACGAGCAACCCGTCGGCCCCGATCGCTGCCGCCGCCAGCGACAGCGGCTCCACCAGCTCGCGCCGGCCGGCGGCGTGGCTGGGGTCGACGATCACGGGTAGCGAAGTGCGCTCCTTGAGGACCGGCACGGCGGCCAGGTCCAGGGTGAACCGGTAGGCGGTCTCGAACGTGCGGATCCCGCGCTCGCACAGGATGACCGCCTCGTTCCCCTCACGGAGCACGTACTCGGCCGCCAGCAAGAGCTCGTCGAGCGTGCTGGACAGGCCGCGCTTGATCAGCACCGGGCGCCCGCTCGCTCCGGCCTCGCTGAGCAGCGAGTAGTTGTGCATGTTGCGACTGCCGATCTGGAGGACGTCGGCCACCTCGGCCACCCGCGCCACCTCCCGGGCGTCGAGGACCTCGGTCACCACCGGCAGGCCGGTCTGGGCCTTGGCCTCGGCGAGCAGGTCGAGGGCCTCCGCCCCGAGGCCCTGGAAGGCGTAGGGAGACGTGCGAGGTTTGTAGGCGCCGCCACGGAGCATGGCCGCTCCCGCTCGCTGCACGGCGGCTGCGGTCTGGAGAAGCTGCGAGCGCGATTCCACGGCGCAGGGGCCGGCGATGATAAGGAAATGCTCGCCCCCGATCTTCTGCCCTGCGATGTCGAGCGCCGTCCCGCCCTGAGGTCCGGCGGTTGGTCGTGTCGCGATCATGGTCTGCTGGTCCTTTCTGAAAGCCTGGAGAACTCTAGGAAATCGGGCTGGATAGCCCAGGGCCGCGTCAGGCGGCGGGTGAGGGGCTGGCGCTCGACTTGCCGTTGTAGCCCGCCTGGCAGGACGGGCGGAGAGCGGGCAGGGCCGAGCGCCTAGCTAAATCGCCAGGCGTACCACCAGCAACCGAACGCGGCGGAGATGCGGCCGACATTGGGGCTGGCGGTGCTCATGCGCTGTGGGTTCTACCAGAGGGGGAGGATTTCGCAAAGCGTGGCGAATTAGTCCCACCTGTCGGGACCAACTCTCCACGCTTCAGTGGAGCCGGGCTCCTCCGCTCAGCGCAGAAGCTCGCCGAGCGCGGCTACGAACCGCTCGTTCTCCCGCTCGGTGCCGACGGTGACGCGCAGGGCGCCCTCTCGGCCCAGCGAGGCGCCCGCGCGCACGAGCACGCCCCGCTCCGCCAGGCCCTTGACCACGTCCGGCTCCTCGGCGCCCTCGGGGAGGTGAAGCCAGACGAAGTTGGCATCCGACTCGGCCACCCACAGGCCCAGCCGGCGGAGATCCTCCTCAAGCGTCATCCGGGCCGCCAGCGTCCGCGTCACCCGGCGCTCGACCTCGTCCTGGTGGCGCAGCGACTCGACGGCTGCGGCCTGGGCCACGTTGCTCAGATAGAAGGGTTGGCGGACCTGATCGACAGCGATCCGGAAGTCCTCTGAGCCGCACAGGGCGTAGCCGACGCGGAGCGAGGCCAGGCCGTAGACCTTGGAGAAGGTGCGCAGGATGACCAGGTTGGGGTGCTCGCGCAGGAGGTCGAGCGACGCGTAGGGATCCCCGATGGCCAGGGAGAACTCGCAGTACGCCTCGTCGAGGATCACGCATACGTGCGGCGGGACCCGCTCCAGGAACGCGCTCACCCGGTCGAGCCCGAGCGCGGTCGAGGTCGGGTTGTTGGGGTTGCAGATCAGGACCAGGCGGGTGGCCATGGTGAGCTCGGCGGCCATCGCGTCCAGATCGTGTCGGTCCTCTCCGTCAAGCTGGATCTCGAGGGCCCGGGCACCCGAGGCGGCGGCCAGGTGGGGGTACACGCTGAAGGCCGGCCAGGCGTAGACGACCTCCGCCCCGGGCTCGAGCAGGGCCTCGCCGGCGGCGAGCAGGATGTCGCACGAGCCGTTGCCGAGGGCGATCCGCCCCGGCGCGATGCCGTAGCGATCAGACAGCGCGCGGCGCAGCGGACTGTAGGCCGGGTCGGGATAGCGGTGGGTCCCGGCGAGCACTCGCTGCCCCGCCTCCACCACCTCGGGCAGGGGCGCGAAGCAGGATTCGTTCGAGGCCAGCAGAGCCACGTCTTCACCCAGGTCGTAGCCGGAGGCGACCGGGTAGACGGGGATGCGGCGGATCCGCTGCGCGAACTCCAACGGCATGTCGTTAGCGTAGTCCGGGGGCTACTGGGCCGACTCCAGGTCGGCGCGGAGCACTCGCGTCTCGCCCAGGTACACGTGGCGGGGCTGGTGGCCCTCGGGGGCGTAGTAATGGACGAGGGTGCGGATCACCCGCGGCAGCGACCCGGGCACCGGAACTTCCCGCGCGCACATGAGCGGGACCTTGTTCAGGCCGATGTTCCGCGCCGCCACCGCGGGGAACTCAGCATCGAGATCCTCGGTGACGGTGAAGATGCAGCTCACGAGCTGCTCGGACGTGAGCTGGTTGCGGTCGATCAGTTCACGCATCAGCGCCTCGGTGGCGCTGAGGATCGAGTCACGCGTGTTGGACTCGACGCTGTTGGCGCCCCGGAGCGCGAAGAGTCGCATGGGGCGGTGATTCTGCCAGAGCCTGGCTGGGCGCCTCTTTGCCTTTGAGCGTGTATACGGCGGCGCAGCCAAAGTGCGTCACCGACTGGCTGATCGGCGATAGCACGGCTTCCAGGTCAGGCCGGGACTGGCAGTCGGCGAGGACAAACCGCGCGCCCGACTGCTGCACGAAGTAGCGCGCGCTCTCGGCTGGAAGCGTCCCGTCGAGCACCATCTGGGAGATCTGGGCCCGGGCCACGCAGTTGGGCTCGGACCACAGGCAGGTGCCGATGAACGTCTTGCGTCCCGTCTCACCCGGGACCACCGCCCCGAGATAGAACCGCGTCAGCACCCCGCCGGGGACCGGATCGCGCGCCAGATAGCGCAGCGCGTGGTGTTCGTCGGAGGTGATGAAGTTGGGATTCCCGGGGCTCGGCGCAGCCGTTTGCGCCGCGTTGTGCATCTGGTAGACGATGCCAGGGACCGTGAACACGACCACAGCCAGGGCGACGAGCGCTCGGCGGGCCGGAAGCCGCTCGAAATGCAGACGCCGCAGCCCTTCGATGGCCAGGACGGCGAGCGGAAGCGTGAGCCCCTCGAAGGCGTGCAGCGGCGTGGCGCTCACGCCTGAGCCGGAGACCACGTAGATGGCCACCGCGGCGAGTGGCCACGCCCGCGTGAGCAGGCCCAGGAACGACCTTGGCCACCCGCGGTAGGCGATGAGGGCGGGCAGGAGCAGCGGGAGCACGCCGAGCAGGACGGTCGCGAGCGAGAACGAGTGCTTGCTGGCGTCACGAGCCAGCTGCCAGGACAGATCCGCGTGGCCGAGGACCAGGTAGTAGAGCAGTGGCAGTCCGGTGCCCAGCACGGTGACGAACGGGAGGGCAAGCGGCGGGCGCCGGCGATCCCTCACCCAGGCGAGCAGCTCAGCGCCGAGCACGACCAGGATCAACAGCTCGCCCTGCCACGGGTGCAGGAGGCTCGCTAGGCCGCCGAGCAACGCCGGAAGCCAAGAGATCCGCTCTGACCGGTCCGCCCGCGCCCGGTCGTAGGCGACGATGGCAAAGATCATCGTCGCCAGGGCCAGGAGCCCGAACGTGTAGCCCCAGGACAGGAAGGGCGGGAACAGGTCGCCAATCGTTCCCACCGAGCCATAGATGATCGTCGCCGATCCGAAGAACAGACCCAGGGTCAGGACAATCCGCCGCTCCCAGGTCCCGCGCAGGCTGCGATGGGCGTAGGCGCGGACGGCGAAGAACATGGCCACCACCGCCACGGGCTTCCAGAGCAGGAGTGATATCCAGGCCGGCACCCCGAGGGCAGTGAGGCCGCCGGAGATCACCACCGCCGGCATGAAGTAGTCGTTCGGCGTGCCACGCAGCACGAACAGGTTCGAGACGAGGAAGTGGTGCGAAGCGCTCTGGATCCAGGCCAGGTACTGCATCTGGTCGACGACGTAGATCCCGTCGGTGCCGGTCCAGGTGCGACCGTGGGCGATGACCTGCCACACGTCGACCCCCAGCACCCAGACCGAGAGGACAGCGAACAGCCCGAGCAGCGAGAGCTCGAACCAATCGGGCCGCCAGCCAGCCCCGGCAGCAAGCCGCCGGCGGGGCGGGCGGACGGAGGGGGACAGGACGGGCGGCGCCGGAGCCAGGTCAACTTCGGCACGCATTTGCCCTCCCGACGTTAACAGGACGCTAATACGGCTTGCGTCAAGGCTCCCGTATCGGGTCGGCGCAGAACCGGCGCTGGGGTCAGGAGAGCTGCTTCTGCAGGAGCGACGACGCGTGCCCGGCAGGGGTGCCCAGCGGGTTGAATCCCTGCGCCTGGATGATGATCTGTGTCGCCGGCAGGAAGGTCAGGACCAGGAACACCGTCAGGGCCAGCGTGACCTGGCGCAGACGGTAACTGGAGCTCAGCGCCGCGAGGGGGGCCAGCCAGATCACGTACCAGGGCATGAGCCAGGCCAGGCTGGCGATCAGGGCCAAGGTCGCCCACCCGGCGCGGGCGATCCAGTCTCCGCGCCGGCGCAGGAGCACGATCACCGCCACCACCACCGCGACATCGAACAGGCGGAGCAGGGCGGGCGAGCCGCCGCTCCCGAGCAGGAGGCCGACCACGTTGGGGATGCTGAACCAGGTCAGCAGCGTGCTCTGGTCCTGGAGGTTGGGCAGGGAGAACCCGAACAGGGCCACGCTGAGCAGGGCCAGCGGGATCGCCGCCGCCACCGCGCCGAGAAGAATCTGCAGCGCTCGGCGCCGATCCGGAAGCACGGCCACGAGCAGGAAGGGCAGGAGCAGGATCGCCGTGAACTTCACGAACACGGCCAGCATCAGCACGGCGCCGGCCGTGCGGTCGCGCCGGGCCAGCAGCAGCGCGACCGCCCCCAGCGACGGGATGAGCATGAAGAAGTCGTTGTGAAACCCGCCGATCGCGTAGACGAGATAGATCGGGTTGAAGGCGACGAACACGACGGCGACGCGCGGGTCACGCCCCAGCATGCGGGCGCACTGCCACACCAGAGCCAGGAAGGCGAGGCTGGCCAGCACGGTGATGGTCTTGACCAGCCAGTAGCTCACGGCCAGCGATCCGAGCGGGAGGAGGTAGGTGGCGGCGGTGAAGAGCTGCCCGTAGGGGCTACTCAGGTTGTGCCACGTGCTCATCAGGTAGACGGGATCGTTGAGCTCGTCCTTGATCACGTGGGTGTAGGGATTCAGCCCGTGCAGCGCCCCGAGCCGGGCGTAGCCGAGGTAGTTGAACATGTCGGTGAGCTGGAGCGGCGGGCTCATGAGGAGGATCAGGTGCAGCGCGAGAATCCCGACGACGATCGTCCGGAGGCTGAGGCTGCGGGCTGCGGCCAGGATCACGAAGTAGGCCAGCAGCATCACGACGAGGACCCCACTGAGGCCCCAGCCGAGCGTCTTGGGTGCGCTCGGGAGCCCATGGAACAGCGCGTGCAGCGGGCCGGCCTCCCAGCCGGGGAAGACCTCGTTGGAGCGCGGCACGAGCGTCGACGGACCTGAGACGGCAAAGGCGACGATGGCCCCGGCGCCCAGAATCACCGAGATCATGGCCAGACGCCCGGCCAGCGGGCCCAATCCAACGCGGTAGCGCGGCAAGGTCAGGCGGAACCACGTCGCCGGATTCCGGGGCAGCGCAACCTCGCCGGCTGCGCTGGCGGCGGGTGAGGAGAGCACGAGCGCGCTCTCGGCGGGGGCAGAGTCGGCCTTCATCTGGAGCAAATACTGCCCGGTACCGCCTTCTCCTGGGTCGCCGGTGCGGTTGCGATCGAGTTAAGCGGGGCTGGCGGGGGCCTCTCATAACATCCGCCGCGTGAGCGTCGGAACCGCGGTCACGGGATTTGCGCGCCGCCCGGCGCGGCCAGTCGCCGCGCGTGCAGCGTCGGTCTCGGCCCCCGTCGTTATGGCGGTGGCGACCCTCACGTTGCTCGCCGCGGTCCTGCGCTTCTACCGGCTCGGCCACCAGGGGTTCTGGTTCGACGAGGCCAACACCGTGCTGCTCGTGCACCTCTCGCCGGGGAAGATGCTCGGGCTCATCCCCCAGAGCGAGTCCACCCCACCGCTCTACTACTGCATCGCCTGGGTGTGGGCGCGGATCTTCGGCTACGGGGAGGTGGGACTGCGCTCGCTCTCTGCCCTGGCCGGCGTGCTCGTGGTTCCGGTGGCCTACGGCGCCGGCGCCCGCCTCATCTCGGTACGGGCGGGGGTCATCGCGGCCGCCCTGGCCGCCTTCAACCCGCTGCTCATCTGGTATTCGCAGGAGGCTCGCTCGTACGAGCTGCTCGTCCTGTTCAGCGGCCTCTCCTTGCTCACCTTCGCGGTCTTGCTTAAGCGCCCGGAGGGCCGAGCCGCCGCGGCCTGGGTGATCGCCTCGGCCCTGGCCCTGGCCACCCACTACTACGCGGTCCTGATCGTCATCCCGGAGGCGGTCTGGCTGCTCGTGGTCCATCGCCGCCGCCGGCCCGTCCAGGTGGGCATCGCCCTCGTGGCGCTGTGCGGACTGGCCCTGATCCCGCTCGCCCTGAGCCAGAACGGCACCGGCAACAGCAGCTGGATCCACCACGCGGCGCTGGCCCGGCGCCTCAAGGAGATCGTGCCCCAGTTCGTGATCGGCTTTGGCTCGCCCGGCTACGGGGTGCTCGAACCGCTCGCGGTTGCCCTGGCCGTGTTCGGGCTCCTCCTCCTTTTCACCAGGTCCGAGCGCTTCGAGCGCCGGGGCGCACTGCTCGCGGGTGCCATCGCGCTCAGCGGCCTCATCCTCAATCTCCTGCTCGTGGCCGTCGGTATCGATGACCTCCTGACGCGCAACGTGCTCGCCCTCTGGATGCCGGCCGCGCTCGTCCTCAGCGGCGGGTTTGCCGCTTCCCGCGCACGCCTGGTCGGCGGCCTCGCCGCGGGCGCCCTGTGCCTGATCGGGATCGTCGCCGCCGTCGGCGTTGCCCGCGACCGGAACCTCCAGCGCCCGGACTGGCGGCCGGTGGCGCGGCTCCTGGGTCCGCGTCCCGCCTCCGGCCAGCGGCTCATCTTGGTCCAGCACTATCGAGACCTGCTGCCCCTATCGCTTTCCGTGCCGGACCTGAAGTTCATGCGAGGGTCGGGCGCCAAGGTCTCCGAGGTCGACGTGATCTCGTTCACCTCACCGCCCAGCGCCGGCTTCTGCTGGTGGGGCTCGGCCTGCAACCTCTGGCCCTCGCAGATGCAGGCGAGCTACGCTCTTTCCGGCTTCACCCCCGTCTCACGGGCTACGGCCAATCAGTTCACGGTCCTGCGCCTGCGGGCGAAGGACGGCCCGAGGTTTGTCAGCGCCGGCGCTGTCGCCCACGCCCTCCGGACGACCCGCTTTCAGAACGACGAGCTTCTGATCCAGCGCTAGCAAGCTGTGCCGTTTCGGCGCCCGTGAGGCGCCGGTAGCCGCCGCTGGCCAGGCCCCCCAGCTTGAGCGGCCCGAAGGCGACGCGCTCCAGCGCCCGGACTGGGTACCCCACCGCCTCGCACATTCGCCGCACCTGGCGATTACGGCCCTCGTGGATCGTGATCTCGAGGCGCTCGCCCGCCAGGCGCCGCACGCGGGCCGGGGCGGTGCGGCCGTCCTCGAGCTCGACTCCGGCCCTGAGCCGGCGCAGCGCCGCCTCACCAACCGGTGCCCCGGCCACCGTGGCGACGTAGGTCTTGGTCACCTCGAAGCTCGGATGGGTGAGCCGGTGGGCGAGCTCGCCATCGTTGGTGAGCAGGATCAGACCACTCGAGTCGGCATCGAGGCGGCCCACCGGGTAGAGACGGATGGCGTCCGGCACGAGTCCGACCACGGTTGGCCGCCCTTGCGGATCGCGGGCGGTTGACACGACGCCGAGCGGTTTGTTGACCGCGTAGACGACTCGCCGCTCCGGCTGGCGAACCGCGTCCCCATCCACCGTGACCTCATCCTGTTCGCTCACATCGCGCGCCGGATCGATCACGGGCTGCCCGTTGACCGCGACCCGCCCGGCCCGAATCAGCTCCTCGGACGCTCTCCGTGAGGCCACCCCCGCCGTGGCCACGAACTTGACCAGCCGCATGGTCCTAGTCTGTCCTGGATGGACCAGGAGCTGCTCTCACGCACGCTCGATGAGCTGGGCGAGCCGCCGTTCCGGGCCCGCCAGATCTGGCGCTGGATGGCGGGCGGGAGTGCTTCGTATACCGCGATGAGCAACCTGCCGCTCCGCCTGCGCGCCGTGCTTGAGGAGCGCGTCCCCTTCTCCGCCCTCGAGCTCGAGCACGAGGCGCGCTCCCGCGATGGCACCGTGAAGGCGCTCTTCCGCACCGCCGACGGCCGTCCCGTCGAGGCGGTGCTGATGCGCTACCGGGACGGGCGCCGGTCGCTCTGTCTGTCCTCGCAGTCCGGGTGTCCGCTCACCTGCACCTTCTGCGCCACCGGGCAGATGCGCTTCGCCCGCAACCTGACCGCATCGGAGATCGTCGATCAGGCGCTCTACTTCCGGCGCCTCGAGCCGGTCGACCACGCCGTGTTCATGGGCATGGGCGAGCCGATGATGAACCTGGACGGGGTTCTGGGGGCGTGCGATCTGCTGCCGGACATCGGCATCACCGCCCGCCGCACCGCGATCTCGACCGTGGGCTGGATTCCGGGGATCGAGCGGCTGGCCGCCGACTCCCGGCCCATCCGTCTCGCCCTCTCGCTGCACGCCGCCGATCCCGCGCTGCGCTCGCAGCTGATGCCGGTCAACGACCGCTACCCGCTCGACGAGGTCTTGGCGGCGTGCTCGGAGTACCACGCGCGCAAGCGCCGCAAGGTGTTCGTCGAGTACGTGATGCTGGCCGGCGTCAATGACTCGGCGGGCCAGGCGCGGCAGCTGGCCGAGCTGCTCGATCCGCGCGTCTACAAGGTCAACCTGATCCCCTACAACCCGACCAACTCGATCTACGAGGGGTCCGGTCCGCGCGCCATCGAGGCCTTCCGGGCCGAGCTCGAGCGCGGGGGACTGAGCCCCACGGTGCGGCTGACGCGGGGCCGCGACATCGATGCCGCCTGCGGCCAGCTGGCCGCCACCGGGCCGCCCGCGGCCTAGCTCGCGGCGACGCCGCTGACCCGCGCCGCCCCGAGCCGGGCCAGCTTGGCCCGGTGGCGCCCGGCGCCTCCTAGCAGCGCCGCGTCGAGCTGCGCCCGCTTGTAGAGCCAGTGGACGTCGGCCTCCCAGGTGAAGCCGATCCCGCCGTGGGCTTGGATCGCCGCTGCCGTGACCTCTCGCCCACCCCCTGCGGTGGCGGCCCCGGCCAGCGCCGCCGCCTCTCCCAGACGCTCCGGATCGGCGTCGGCCGCCCAGGCCGCGAAGTAGGCGGCCGAACGCCCGCTCTCGGTGTGGAGCAGCATCTGGGCGCAGCGGTGCGAGACAGCCTGGAAGGAGCCGACCGGGACGCCGAACTGCTTGCGTTCCTTGACGTAGTCGAGCGTCATGTCGAGCGCTCGCTGGCAAACGCCCACGACCTCGGCGGCCAGCGCGGCGCGAATCCGATCCGCGGCGCCCGCGCCCAGGGGCTCGCCCTCGCCGCTCACCGTGGCAAAGCGCCGGGTGGCGTCGATCGAGACCAGCGGCTCGACGTCGGCCTCGGCGGCGTCGACGAGCGTCGCGTCCTCGCCGTCGAGGAGCACGATCACCGCCGCATCGGCCCCGTCGGCGGTGAGCGCCCGCGTCCCGATTCCCGCCGTCGCCTCACCGGAGGCGAGCGGCTCGAGCCAGCGCTGTCGCTGCTCATCGCTGCCGGTGGCCTCGATCACAGCCGCGGCAGTGGCCGTCGAGTAGAACGGGGTGGCGGCGCAGGCGTAGCCGAGCTCCTCGAGCAGGACCGCCAGCTCGACCGACCCAAGGTCCTGACCACCGTGCTCGGCCGACACGGCGATACCCGGCCAGCCAAGCTCGACGATCTCGCGCCACAGCCCGGGGTCGTATTCCCCCGCCTCGGCCGCCTCGCGCACCTTGGTAAAGGGTGAACGTGCGGCCAGCAGGTCATGGGCGACCTGCTTGATCTCCTTCTGCTCGTCGTTCAGATCGAAGTTCATGTCATTCCTCCTAGCGCGCCTTGGGCAGGCCGAGGACCCGCTCGGCGACGATGTTCTTGAGGATGTCCGTGGTTCCGCCCTCGATCGTGTTGCCGCGGGCGCGGAGCAGCTCGTAGGCCCAGCGGTCACTGGCGGTCAGGGCCTCCGGACCGATGATGTCGGCCGCGAACTGGGTCAGCTGCTGGTTGGTCTCTGACCACATCCACTTGGTCAGCGAGCCCTCGGGGCCGGGCTGGCCGTAGCGCTCGATCGCGGTCAGGCCCCGGTAGGCGGTGAGACGCAGGACCTCGGCCTTGAGATGGAGCTCGCCCAGGCGATCGGCGACCACCGGGTCATCGAGCAGCCCCCGCTCCGAGGCCAGCGTAAACACCTCGTCCAGCACCTGGCGCAGCCGCACCTGGAGGTTGAAGGCGAGGCCCGCACGCTCGTTCATCAGCGTCGAGAGAGCGACCTTCCAGCCGTTGCCCTCCCCGCCGAGCACGTTCTCGTCGGGGATCCGCGCCTCCTCGATGAACAGCTCGTTGAATTCAGGCTCGCCGGTGATCTGGCGCAGCGGCCGGACCTGCACGGCCTCCTGGTCCATGTCCATGAGGAAGTAGGTGAGGCCCTTGTGCTTCGGCGCCTCGGTGTCGGTTCGAGCCACGAGCATGCACCACTTGGAGTACTGGGCCCCGCTTGTCCACACCTTTTGCCCCGTGACCACCCAGCCCCCGTTGTCCTTGACGGCGCGGGTCTTCAGCGAGGCGAGATCCGATCCTGCCTCGGGCTCCGAGAAGCCCTGGCACCAGATCTCCTCGGCGGTCACGATCGGGCCCAGGAAGCGCTCCTTCTGCTCCTCGGTGCCCCAGGTCATGATCGTGGGTCCGGCGAGGAGCAGACCGAGCACGTTGGCGGGCAGCGGCGCCCGGGCCCGGGCCAGCTCCTCGAAGAAGATGGCCGACTGGGTCAGGGTGGCACCCCGCCCGCCGAACTCGACCGGCCAGTGCACGGCTGCCCAGCCGCCGTCGGCCAACCGGCGCTGGAAGTCCCGTCGCCACTGGTAGGAGGCCTCGTCCCCGGCCTCGGGCGGCTCGCCGGGGTGGTTGTCGGAGAGCCAGGCCCGCAGCTCGTCGCGAAACGCGGTCTCCTCGTCGGTGAACGTCAGGTCCATGGTTCCTCCTTTGCGGCGAGCCGCACGGCGCAGCCCACCAGGACAGCTTCCAGATTTGTGGCTTGCCCGCCGGCGCGGACGTGGGCCCGGGTCAATTCGTGTACTCCGGCCGCGAGCACGTAGAGCGCCTCGGGGGGGATGTCGATCCCACCGCTGGCGAAGCTCCGCCCGTAGCGCCGGGCGAAGCGACGGATGGCTTTATCGCGCTCGGTCGCCACGGGAGCCCATTCGAGTAGGTAGACCCGGGCGAACAACGGCTCCTCATCGAAGGTACGCAGGTAGGCCCGAATCCCCAGGCGGAGCTCTTCCCGCCAGTCCCGGGCGGCCGTTACACCTTCCGCCACCCGGGCTGCCAGCACGTCGAGCCCGAGTCGGTAGGCGGCCGCCAGGCAGGCCTCCTTGGAGTCGAAGAGCTCATAGAAGGTGCCCCTCGAGACTCGGGCCAATTTGACGGCATCGGCCACCGTCGCCGCCTCGTAGCCCTTCTCGGCCACGACGCGGACCATCGCGTCGAGGAGCTTGGCGCGCTGCGGCTTCTCGGAGAGCAGCGGCTCGAGCTCAGGATGGGCGGTGACCAGCGAGCCCTCGGTGAGCGATCCTTCCACTCGCCGCAGCGTACCTCATAGGTACAGAAGCCGTACTTCAGGGGTTGTGGGAGATTTTGCGCCATATTGGCGGCTTATCGCCCACGCTTAGCCCCCCGCCCGCGCCTCCCCCGCCTTCAAGAGCCGCTCGCGCAGCTCTGCTTCAACCTCGGGGGAGGGGTCAAAGGCCTCAACCGAGGGCAGGTCGCTCACCGCCCCCAGGCCGAACAGCCTCAGGAACAGATCGGTGGTCCGGTAGAGCACCGCCCCGAACTGCGAGCGCCCCGATTCCTCAATGAGCCCCCGCTCGAGCAATGTGGCGGCCGCCGACTCGGCGTTGACGCCGCGGATCCGAGCGATCTCCGGCCGGGAAACCGGCTGCAAATAAGCCACAATTGCCAGCGTCTCGGCCTGCGCCGGGGTCAGCGGCGGGGTGCGCGGTTTGGCGAGCAGCCGCCGGGCCGCCGGTTCGGCCTCGGGATGGGTCGAGAGGACCCACCCCCCGGCCAGCTGCCGGAGGACAAAACCCCGGCGCTCGAACTCGTAATGCTCCCGCAGCCGCTCGAGCGCCGTCACCGCCTCGTGCAGCTCGACGCCGGTGGCCTCGGCCAGTGCGTCGCCGCTGACCGGGTCGGGGCTCAGGAACAGGAGCGCCTCGAGCGAGGCTTCGAGAGGCAGGCTCATGCCGAGACGGCCTCCCGCTCGGCGCTTCGCTGAGTCGAGGTGATGGTGACCTCCTCGAAGGGCTGCTCCTGGGCCCAGGTCAGCTCGCCCTGCTTGTAGAGCTCGAGCACGGCGAACAGGGTCACCGCGATCGTGACCCGGTCGGCCTTGGCCACCGCCTCGGAGAAGGTGAACGTCCCGCGGCGCAGCAGCGAGCGCAGGTGTGCCAGCCGCTCGCCGACGGACACCCGGGGCGCCGGCATGTGGCGGATGTCGACCGGCGGGGGCAGCCGGAGCAGCTCCCCCAGGGCGCCGGGCAGCCGCGCCGGGTCGTAGACGGCGTGGGCGTCCATAAGCGTGGCCCGGCGCAGGAAGCCGGGGAGCGGAGCGCTCCGGAAGCGGTGGCCGCTCTCGTCGGCCAGTCGCGCGACGAGATGGTCGGCGGCCCCGCGGTAGCGGTGGGCGTCGAGCAGGCGGGCCAAGAGCTCCTCGGCCGCTTCGCCGGGGTCGAGCTCGATCAGCTCGTCCTCCTCGCCCGGCAGCAACAGCCGTGACTTGAGCTCCAGCAGGGCGGCGATCAGGACCAGGAACTCGGTGGCCGCATCGAGGTCGAGCTCGCCGGCGCGCTCGAGGTGGTCGATGTAGGAGACGACGATGTCGGCCAGGTCGACCTCAAGCAGGTCGACCTCCTCCCGCAGGATCAGCGTGAGCAGCAAATCGAATGGCCCCGCAAAGACGTCGAGGTCCAGCTCCAGCTCTACGAGCCGCATCGCCGTCAGGCTACCCCCCGCTCCGGATCGCTCCGAAGCCCATCGCCCGGCGGACGTCCGCGACCACCCCCGAGGCGATCGCCCTGGCCTTGTCGGCTCCCTGCTCGAAGATCCGCTCGAGCTCGCCCTCGTCGGCGCGCAGCTCCCGGTAGCGCTCCCGGACGGGAGCCAGGTACTCGACCACGGCGTCGCCCACAGCGGTCTTGAAGGCGCCATAGCCCGTGCCACCGAATTCGCGCTCGATCTCCTCCGGGGTCACGGCGCGCACGGCGGCGAGGATGTCGATCAGGTTCGTGATCCCGGGCTTATCGCCCGCGCGGACGACCTCGCTGCCGGAGTCCGTGACCGCCGAGCGGAATTTCTTCAGCACGTTGGCGGGCTCCTCGGTGACGTAGACGGTGCCCTGCTCGCTGCCGCCGGTGGTCGACATCTTCCGCTCCGGATGTTGGAGGTCCATGATCCGGGCCCCGACCTCGGGGACCAGGACCTCCGGCGCGACCAGCGTCTGCCCGAAGCGGCCGTTGAACCGCTCGGCGACGTCTCGCATCAACTCGACGTGCTGGCGCTGGTCCTCGCCGACCGGCACCCCATCCGCCCGATAGGCGAGCACGTCGGCCGCCTGAAGGACGGGATAGAAGAACAGCCCTGCCGACACGAGATCCCGCTGGGAGCCGGATTTCTCCTTGAACTGCGTCATCCGGTTCAGCTCGCCGAACGAGGTGACGCTTGAGAGCAGCCAGGTCAGCTCGGTGTGCTCGACCACGTCTGACTGGCGGAAGAAGATGCAGCGGCCCGGATCGAGTCCCGCCGCGAGCAGCGTTGCCGCGGTGTCGTACGTCGCCTCCCGCAGCGCGGTCGGCTCGTAGGGCACCGTGATGGCGTGCAGATCGACGACGCAGTAGATCGCGTCGCCACGATCCTGAAGCGCGACCCACTGCACGAGGGCGCCGATGTAGTTGCCCAGGTGCTTGCGACCGGTCGGCTGGATGCCGGAGAAGATCCGCATGCGAAGCGGTGAGGCTACTTCGCCAGAGCCTGAGCCGCCGACCGCACGCCGGGCTTGGCCTGGCGAGAGGGCCGACGCTCGCGCCGGAGCAGCAAAGCCGCGATCACCCCGGCGATGGCCCCGCACACATGCCCCTGCCACGAGACACCGGTATGGGGCACGAGGCTGGCCACCAGAGCGCCGCCCCAGATCACGCCGACGACCAGCCCGACCACCAGTTCAAGCGCATTGCGGTTGAAGAAGCCGCGGGCAAACAGGTACGTGGCGTAGCCGAAGACGAGTCCGCTGGCACCGATCGTCGATATGCCGGCGGGGCCGATCAGCCAGGTCCCGAGGCCGCCGATCACGATCACGATCAGGGTTACCGCGGCCAGGCGAGCCGCGCCGGCCAGGGCGATGATCAAGCCCATGAACACTAGGGGGATCGTGTTGTCGAGCAGATGGGGGGCGAAATTCGCATGGATAAACGGCGCCGTGAAGATGCCCCATAGGCGCCCGAAGTCTCGTGAGTAGATCCCATCGCTGTCCAGGTGGTAGCCGTCGGCAGCGTTGATCACCTCGACAAACCACATGAGCGCGACGATCCCCAGCAGCAGGGCGATGCCCTCGCGCTGCGTCTGGGCCTTGGGGACTCTGGGCCGGACGGGGGCGATGTTGCTCATAGCCAAAGGATATGCGTCACCCCTGCAGTGCCTGGAGGGCGACGGCCATCGCCACCTCGGCCCGCTCGCGCAGCGACGGGCCAAGGACGAACTCGTCCGGGGTGTGGGCGCCGCCCCCGCGCGGCCCGAGCCCGTCGACGGTCAGGGGGATCAAGGGAGCGAGATGGCTGGCATCGCTGGCCCCGCCACGAGCCACCCCAACGATCCGCCGCCCCAAGCGCTCCGAGGCTGCCTCGAGCAGTCCCTGGGTGATCTGGCGCGAGTCCATGCCCGGCCAGACGCGCTCTAGTTGCGCCTGCACAGCAACGCCGTCGACCTGTTCGGTGATCCCGGCCACGACCCGCTGGAAGGCCTCCGCGGTGTCCGCCCGCATGTCAAAGATCAGCTCGCCCTCGGCCGGAACGACATTGAAGGCCTGGCCCGAGTGCACGATGGTGGGTACGACGCTCAGCCGGTCCGGACCCTTGGGCTCGTGAAGCCGCGACAGCGCGATCGCGGTGTGCGCCAGGGCGAGCAGCGCGTTTGCCCCGGCATCGGGAGCGCTGCCCGAGTGAGCCGAGCGGCCGGTCGCCACCGCCCGCAGCGTTCCCGCCGCCTTCCGGCGCACGACCACGCCCTCCTCCCCATTCGGGCCACGTTCGCCGGCCTCGAAGCACAGACAGGCGTCGTAGCCGGCGAATGAGTCGGCGTGGACGAACGGGCGCGTCCGCCACTCCTCGTCGGTGACGAGCACGAGTGCCATCTGGGCAAACAGGTCGGGGCGACTCGCCAGGACCCGGGCGACGCCCAGCGAAAGGACGACTCCGCCCTTCATGTCCGCCGTCCCGGGACCGTAGAGCCGGTCCCCGTCCCGCCGCAGCGGGGAATGAGCCTCGTGACCGATCACGGTGTCGATATGCCCGAGCAGCATGATCCGGCGCGAGCCCTGTCCTTCAAGCCGGGCCACGAGGTCAGGGGCGCCCCCCGGGGTGGAGCTCGCTGGCCGCTCGATCTCGCATTCGCTCGGCAGCAGCGCGGCGCACACCGCGAGGGCTTCCTCGGCGCCGGCGATATCGCCCGAGGGCGAGGAGACGGCGACCAGCGCTTCGAGCTCACGCTCGGCCCGCGCGGCGATCCTCTCGGCCGCCTCGGCCACGAAGCTATCCATGGCCGTAGTGTGCCGCGGCCTCAGAGCGGCTGCCGCACGACGGGGCGCCGGGCCGCGGCCGCCTCGTCGAGCCGGCGGACCGGCGTGGTGTACGGCGCCCCCCGAGCCACCTCGGGATCAGCCTGAGCCTCGCGCAGGATCCCCGCCACGACCTCGGCGAAGTGGTCGAGCGTCTCCTTGGTCTCGGTCTCGGTCGGCTCGATCAGGAGCGCCTCGTCGACGATCAGCGGGAAATAGACGGTCGGCGGGTGGACGCCGTGGTCAAGCAGGCGCTTGGCCAGGTCGAGCGTCTTGATCTGAAGCTCTCGTTTCATCGGCGCGCCGGAGAGGACGAACTCGTGCATGCACAGGCGATCGAACGCGGCCGGCAGGTACTCCGCCACCCCTTCGCGACGGAGGCGGGCCAGCAGGTAGTTGGCGTTCAGTACCGCCACCTCGGAGACCTCTCGCAGTCCGGCGGCGCCGAGCGAGCGGATGTAGGCGTAGGAGCGGACGAACACGCCGTAGTTGCCCTGGAAGCCGCGCAGGCGGCCGATCGACTTCGGGCGGTCGTAGTCAAGGTCGTAGTAGGGCCCATGGGCGCCGTTGCCAGGCGCGCCGTCTCGCCGCACGACCTGGGGCAGGGGCAGGAAGGGCTCGATCCGGTCCGACACAGCGATCGGTCCGGCTCCGGGCCCGCCGCCCCCGTGGGGCTGGGTGAACGACTTGTGCAGGTTGAAGTGCACGATGTCGAAGCCCATGTCGCCCGGGCGGCAGATGCCCATGATCGCGTTCAGGTTCGCCCCGTCGTAGTACAGGGTGGCGCCAACCCCGTGGACGATCTTGGAGATCTCCTCGATCCCGGTCTCAAACAGCCCCACCGTCGAGGGGTTGGTCAGCATCAGGCACGCCACGTCCTCGTTGGCCTTGGCCCGCAGGTCATCCAGGTCGACGTTGCCCGAGGCGTCGGTGCCGACCTTGACCACCTCATATCCGGCCATCGTGACGGTGGCCGGATTGGTCCCATGGGCCGTATCGGGTGTCAGCACCTTGGTCCGGGTCTCGCCGCGGTCCTCGTGGAAGGCGCGGGTGAGGAGAACCCCGGCGAGCTCGCCGTGGGATCCAGCCGACGGTTGCAGGGACACGTGAGGCAGCCCGGCGATCTCCCCCAGCGCCTCCTGAAGGCGCCACATGAGCTCGAGCGCGCCCTGAGCCTGCGACGGGTCCTGAAGGGGATGGAGCTTGGCGTGGCCCGGAAGCGCGGCCACGCGCTCGTGGAGCTTGGGGTTGTGCTTCATCGTGCACGAACCCAGGGGATAGAAGCCCGTGTCGAGGTCGAAGTTCCGCTTGGACAAGCGGTTGAAGTGGCGGACGATCTCCGGCTCGGACACCTCGGGCAGGCGAGGCGGATCGGCACGGCGCAGCGCGGCGGGCAGCAACTCGTCCAGGGGACGCTCGGGCACGTCGAGCTCCGGCGCAGTGAAGGCGCGTCGCCCCGGCTTCGAGCGCTCGTAGATCGTCAGCTCATCGTCGGCAGCGGCCGTGAACCAGCGCGCCTCGGCGCTCATGCGCTCACCCCCGCCGGATGGCGCTCGGCGGCCACGGCGGCGCCGAGGGCGTCGGCCAGCCGGTCGATCTGGGTCCGGGTCCGCTGCTCGGTGATGGCGATGAGCAGGCAGTCGGCCAGCTCCGGATAGTCGCGACCCAGCGGATACCCGGGATTGATCCCCTGCTCGCGGCAGCGGGCGGCGACGCGGTCGGCGGGGGCCTCGAGCCGGACCGCGAACTCGCGCACCACCGGCTGCTCGTGCAGGAGGCTGACGCCCTCGACCCGGCTCAGCCGCTCCCGCGCATAGGCGGTGCGCTGGAGCATCAGGGTGACCAGATCCACGATGCCGGCCTGCCCGAGCCAGCTCAGATAGATCACGCCCCCCAGTGCGTTGAGGGCCTGGGCGGTGCAGATGTTTGAGGTGGCGCGCTCACGGCGGATGTGCTGCTCACGCGTCTGGAGCGTGAGCACGAACCCGCGACGGCCATCGACGTCGCGGGTCTCCCCCGCGATCCGGCCCGGCACGCGGCGCAGGAGCGCGTCGGTGGCGGCGAAGAAGCCGAACGAGGGGCCGCCGAAGTCGAGCCGGTTGCCGAGGCTCTGACCCTCCCCCACGGCGATGTCGGCGCCGCACTCACCGGGCGTCTTCAGTAGCGCCAGGGGGAGTGGATCGCAGGTGGCGATGAGGAGCGCGCCGGCCGCGTGCGCAGCTCTCGCGATCGGCTCAAGGTCCTCGACCACCCCGAAGAAGTTCGGCTGCTGGACGATCACGGCGCTGACGTCGTCATCCAGCGCCGGCAGCTCCGTGCGTCCATCGGCCAGCCCCGCCTCGATCACCTCGACGTCCCAGCCGTGGGCCATCGTGGCCAGCGTCTGCCGCGAGTGTGGGTGCACTCCCTCGGAGACGACAAAGCGGCGGCGTCCGTTCTCGAGCTTCGCCACGTAGCCCGCCGCGCCCACCGCGCTCGGGCCCTCATAGACCGAGGCGTTCGAGACCGCCAGCCCGGTGAGCTCCGAGATCGCCGTCTGGTACTCGAACATCGCCTGCAGGCCCCCCTGGGAGATCTCCGGCTGATACGGCGTGTAGGGAGTCAGGAACTCCGAGCGCTGGAGGATCGAGTCGACCAGGGCGGGGATGTAGTGGTCGTACATACCAGCGCCAAGGAACGAGATCTCGTCCTCGGTTGAGACGTTGGCCCCGGCCAGCCCGCGGAGCTCCTCGTAGACCTCCTGCTCGGCGCGACCGCCACCAAGCGCCAGCGGCTCGTTCAGGCGGAGCCGGTCCGGGATGTCGGCGAACAGCGCCTCAACCGAGTCGAGGCCGATCTCGGCCAGCATCTCCTGAAGATCGGCGTTCGTGACCGAGGTGTAGCGACTCATCCGATGCCCGCCTCCCGATTCACGCCAGCGAGGCCTGATAGTCGGCCGCGTTCATCAGCGACTCCGTCTCGGAAGGCTCGCTCAGCTGCACCTTGACCAGCCAGCCGTCGCCGTAGGGGTCCTGATTCACCGTCTCCGGGGTCTGAGACAGCCCCTCGTTGACCTCTAGGACCTTTCCGCTCAAGGGGGCGATCACGTCCGAGACCGCCTTCACCGACTCGACCTCGGCGTAGGACTGGCCCTGGCTCAACTCTGCGCCGACGCTCGGGGGGTCGAAAAACACAACCTCGCCAAGCGAGTCCTGGGCATACCACGTGATGCCGAAGGTCGCCGAGTCTCCGTCGATCCGGGCCCAGTCGTGCTCCTCGTGGTACAGGAGATCTTCCGGATAACTCGCTTCGGGCATGCTCAGGCTTCCTTTCGATAAAGCGGCTTGCGCTCGACGACGGCGGGCCGAACAGTGCCACGAACGTCGACCTCCAGGTGCGTCCCTGGCTCCGTCCGGTCAGCCGGGACGTAAGCCATCCCGATCCCACGCTCCAGGCAGGGCGAGAAGGTCCCGCTGGTTACCTCGCCGCCGCCACGGATTGGGTTGCCCTGACGCGGGATCCCCGGACCCTCGATCAGGAATGGGACCAGCTTCTCCGACGGGCCGGCCTGGCGGACCGCCGCCACAGCCTCGGCGCCGATGAAGCCGGTCGCTTCCCGGCAGCACCACCCGAGCCCGGCCTCGATCGGCCCGCGGGTTTCCATGAGATCGTTGCCGTAGAGGTGGAAGCACACCTCGAGGCGGAGCGTGTCACGGGCCCCGAGCCCCGCCGGCGTGGCGCCGGCGGCGAGCAGGGCATCCCACACCCCCGGCGCGTCGTCGGGGTCGAGCAGCAGCTCGACCCCGTCCTCGCCCGTGTAGCCGGTGCCACAGACGAGCATCGCGGCGCCCGCCAGGCTGCGTTCGGTGACGTGGAAGCGGAGGGGCAGCGGACCGTCGCTCAGCCCGGCGGCGATCTCCCGCGCCCGGGGTCCTTGAACGGCGAGCATGGCGAAGCTCGAGGCGACGTCGAGGACATCGACGTCGAAGTCCGCGGCGTGGGACTGAAGCCAGGCCAGGTCCTTCTCGTGGTTGGCCGCGTTGGTCACGGTCAGGAACTCGCACTCGGCCAGGCGGTAGGTGAACAGGTCGTCGAGCACGCCGCCGTCCTCGCGGCAGAGAACGCTGTACTGCGCTCCGCCCTCCGGAAGGCGCCGCAGGTCGTTGGAGAGCATCCGCTGCAGGAAGGCGAAGGCATCCGGTCCCCGGGTCTCGATTTGGCCCATGTGGGAGACGTCGAAGACTCCGGCGCCGCGCCGGACGTTCACGTGCTCCTGCCGAATCCCCTCGTACTGGACCGGCATCTCCCACCCCGCGAACGGCACCAGCCTGGCCCCCGCGGCCGCGTGACGGTCATACAGCGGGGTTCGGCGCAGGGCGGTGGGCGCGGTGGAGCTCACGGGCTGAGGCTATTACACGCCCCGCCTGGATCCCGCGGGAGCCCGTCGGCCGGCGGCCGGGGCGGCTGGCCCGACCTGAACCGTGTGGTGGTAGATCGCGGAAACAACCGAAAAGGCGGGCTTCGGGACCCCGTATCGGTCAATCAATCCCTTCAGGTGCCACGGCGGGTCCGGCAGCGGGTTGCCACCGGTCCACCCGGGCTGGGCCGCAAAGTCCTGCAGGGCGAAGTAGATCGCGCCCGACAGCCAGGGCTTCGAGGCGAACACGCCGAGGTGGAAGGCGGCCGAGTTGGACTGGAACTCATAGGTTCCCCGCTCCTCCACAGGACCATCCCGGTTGGCCTCGAATCCGAACTCGGTGACGAACAGCGCCTTCCTGGGGTAGCACGCGCGGAGGCTGTCCAGGTAGGGACTCAGGGCGTCGCGGTCATCCGTCGTACCTCCACCGGAGTCGTACCACCCGAAGTAATCGTTGTACCCGATCACGTCGAGCGGCGCATAGGCCGACTGACACGAGACCCCGGGCCAGCTGGAAATCGCCATGCCCACCGGGCGGGTCGGATCCAGCCGGCGCGCCAGCGCCGCCGCCCCGGCGATATAGCTCGCCTCGTTCGCCGTCGCCGGCGTCGGCAACTCGTTGCCGACGCTCCACAGCATCACCGAGGGATGGTTCTGGTTGTCGAGGATGTTCTGGCGCAGCATCGAGTAGGCGCTCGTGCGCCAGGCCGCCGAGCCCAGATACTGATCTGCCACCTGGTAGACCGGGATCTCGTCCCAGACCAGGATCCCGTAGCGGTCGGCCATCTCCAGGATCTCCGGGTTCAGCGGGTAATGAGAGCGGATCACGTCCGCCCCCAGCTCACGCTCCCATCCCATCAGCGATGCCAGCTGGCCCGGCGACAAAGCCGCGCCGGTCAGGTAGTTCTGCTCGTGGATGAAGGCGCCTCGGAGGTTGAGCAGCCGGCCATTGAGGGTCAGGTGGCCGTTGGCATTGACCTTGATGCTCCGGATCCCGCTGTAGGTGGTGTAGCCGCCCAGCGTCCGCCCCCGGGCATCGGTCAGCGCCAGCGTGGCCTTATAGAGGGTGGGATGGCCCGGCGCCCACAGCCGGGGGTGGGCAACTACCGCCGTGGCATGGGCAACCCAGGTGGCATGCGGAGCGAGCGTCCGGTGCCCGAACTGGAGCCGCAGGCCTCCGAAGCGGCCGCTCAGCGTGACCCGCTGCCTGGTGGCGGTGACGTTGCGGATCCACGCCTGTTCCTGGATCGTCGCCGCGCATCTCGGACACGGCAGGATGGTGCGCAGCTGCAGGTTCTCGATGTCCGCCTGCTGGACCGCGCGCAGGTAGACCTCCCGCAGGAGGCCGCCGTAGTTCCACCAGCCGCCCATCGGCCCGGGCGGTAGATCGCCGGCCCCTCTCCGATCATCGACGCGGACGATCAACCGGTTGACCCCGGAGCGCGGGTGCAGATCGAACTCAAAGGGCAGATACGCGCCGGTGTGCGAGCCGACCAGGCGACCGTTGAGCCAGACCGTGGCCCGGTAGTTGACCGACTCAAAGCGAATGATCCAGTGCCGGCCGGCAGCGGGCACGTAGGACGCGAAGGCGTGTGCCGGCAGCGTGAAGTCCCGCCGGTACCACCCGACATAGCCGCTGTTGCTCAGGGTGGAGAGGTCGCCCGCGTTGTAGGCGTTGGGCACGCTCACGACGGACCAGCCATCGGTGGCGGCGACGTCATTCCACCACCCGGCCGCGAGTCCCTGATCACCCGGGTCGGCCCGATACAGCCACTCCCCGCCGAGCAGGTAACGGCCCGCCTGTCCATCGCGATACAGCGCACCGAGTGTGGGTGGACTCGCCGCGTACGCCGGTCCCTGGGCGTTGGCCACGGGCGGCGTGGGGAGCAGGGCTACGGAGAGGGCGAAGAGGCTCCCCAGCACGCCCACCGCGGCGATGATCCGCCGACGGTAGGGAGATATCCCCGGTGCTCGCTCCTCAGCGCCCATGCGGGGCAGGACCGACCTGAACCGTCGCGTGGTAAATCGAGGAAACGACGGAGAAGGCGGGCTTGAGCGCCCCGTACTGGTCGACCAGCCCCTTGTAGATCCACGGTGGATTGGGCAGCGGGTTCCCCCCGCCCCAGCCGGGTTTCGAGGCAAAGTCTTGGAGGGCGAAGTAGATCGCGCCCGACAGCCAGGGCTTCGAGGCGAACACGCCGAGGTGGAAGGCGGCCGAATTGGATTGGAACTCATAGGTTCCCCGCTCCTCCACGGGACCGTCCCGGTTGGCGTCGAATCCGAACTCGGTGACGAACAGCGCCTTCTTGGGGTAGCAGGCTCGGAGGCTGTCCAGGTAGGGACTCAGGGCGTCGCGGTCATCCGTCGAACCTCCACCCGCGTCAAACCATCCGAAGTATTCGTTGTTCCCGATCACGTCGAGCGGCGCATAGGCCGACTGACACGGCACCCCGGGCCATCCGGAGGTCGCCATCCCCACCGGGCGGGTCGGATCCAGCCGGCGGGCCAGCGCCGCCGCCCCGGCGATGTACCTCGCCTCGTTCGCGGTGGCCGGTGTCGGCAACTCGTTGCCGATGCTCCACAGCATCACCGAGGGATGGTTCTGGTTGTCGAGGATGTTCTGGCGCAGGAAGGAGTGGGCGAAGGCGAGCCAGCTGGGTGACCCCAGGTACTGGTCGCTGACCTGCCATGCCGGGATCTCGTCCCAGACCAGGATCCCGTAGCGGTCGGCCATCTCCAGGATCTCCGGGTTCAGCGGGTAATGAGAGCGGATCACGTCCGCCCCCAGCTCACGCTCCCAGCCCATCAGTGCTGCCAGCTGGGCCGGCGACAACGCGGCGCCCGTCAGGTAGTTCTGCTCGTGGATGAAGGCCCCACGGAGGTTGAGCAGCCGGCCATTGATCGTCAGATGCCCGTTGGCATTCACCTTGATGCTGCGGATTCCGCTGTAGGTCGTGTAGCCGCCGAGCGTCCTCCCCCGGGAGTCGCTCAGCGTCAGCGTCGCCTCGTAGAGGGCGGGATGGCCGGGCGCCCAGAGATTGGGATGCTCGACCACGGTTGAAGCGCTCGGGGTCCAGGTGCCGCGGGCACGGATCGTGGCCGACCCGAAGGACAGGGGCAACTTCCCGAAGCGCCCCCGCAGGGTCACCCGCTGCGGGCTGTCCGTGACATTGCGGATGGTCGCCTGCTCCTCGATCCGGGCGCTGCAGGTTGGGCAGGGGAGGATTGGCCTCACCTGGGCGAGCTGGATGTCGGCCCGCTGGGCGGTACGCAGGTAGACCTCGCGGAGCAGCCCACCGTAGTTCCACCACGTATTGCCGACCGGTGGCAGATCGCCCGGACCGCGGGTGTCGTCGACTCTGACGATCAGCCGGTTGACCCCAGGATGTGGATGGAGGTCGAACTCGAAGGGCAGGTACGCACCGGTGTGCGAGCCGACCAGACGACCGTTGAGCCAGACGGTGGCTCGGTAGTTGACCGATTCGAACCGGATGATCCACTGTCGGGCCGAGGCGGGCACATACTTCGCGAAGGCATGCGCCGGCAGCGTGAAGTCGCGCCGGTACCACCCGACGTAGCCGCTGTTGCTCAGGGTCGAGAAGTCGCCCGCGTTGTAGGCGTTCGGAACCGTTACCGGCGTCCACCCGCTGGTCGCGGCCACGTTTTTCCACCAGCCCTGCGTCAGGCCGACGTTGCTCAGGTCGGCCCGGTAGAGCCATGTGCCGCCGAGCAGGTAGCGGCCGCTCTGGCCGTCGCGGTAGAGCGCGCCCGGCGTGGGCGGGGTGGCGGTGTAGACGGGGCCCTGCGCCGAGACGGGGCTGGCTAGCGAGACCTGGAGCACGCCGACCGATGCCAGCACCGCAGCCCCCGCGAGCCATCTTCCGCCCCGGCGCCGCGTCATCTCACTCGTCTCGACCGGGCCTTCTTCGCCGGGGCCGGTACCCCGCCGGCCGGGTTGGACGGCGGTGCCTTCGAAGAGACGGTATGCAGGGAAACGTGCTTGGGCAGCATCCGCTCCACCTTCACCGTGGTGGAGAGCCGGGTCACGTTGCCCGCCTTGTCCGTGACGGTGACGGTGATCCGGTAGCGCCCGGTGCGGCGGTAGACGTGGCTGATGTCGTGGGTGCCGAGTTTCAGCCTGCTGGACTTACCGTCCCCCCAGCGGATAAGGACCTTGGCCACACCCGAGGCGGCGGACCGTGGCAGGCCCGGGGGCGGCGGGTCGGAGTAGGTGACCGATGTTGAGAATTTCGAGCCGGCCCGCGCCAGCTTGGCCAGCCGCACCTTCACGCGCGGCGGGACGGTGTCGATGAACACCGACGCGACCTTCGTCACGCTCTGCTGGCCTACGGGGTTGCTCGCAAGCACCTGCCAGGTGTGGCGACCGTTGGGCAGCGGGACGGATGGCGCCGCCGATGGAGCGTATGTCTGGGCCAGCGCGGTGCCATCGACGGTGAGCGTGTACTTCATCGGTCCCCAGCCGTGGGGGACGGTCCAGGTGAAGGAGGGTTGTGCCGTCTTTGAGTACTTGAGGGGGCTCGAGGCCTTGAACGGCCCTGGGCCCTGGTACATCTGGTCGACCACGACGGCGCTCGAGCCCGCCGTCCCCTGGAGCCAGGCCACCGCCGCCTCGCCGTAGACATCGCCCGCCGCCGCAATGCCGTCGGCGGCGTCGATGGGGCCCTCGGCCGGCGTGGACACGACCATCTCCGAACCCAAGTCGTTGCCGGCGGCGGGGGCATACCGGACCCGGATCTCGGAGGGGGCGCTCGTCCCCGGCTCCTGCTGCCAGGCGATGAAGGTGGAGGTGAGCCCGGCGGTGGCGGGCACCGGGTCCGGGGGCGCGCTGATGGGCAGGGTGTCAACCTCCAGGACGCCATTGGGCGCGGCGTTCTGGTTGAGCAGCTGCGCGAATACGTCGTCGCTGACCGTGCGTTCCGAGGTGACCCACCCAGCGCCGTACTCCCCCACCGCGACCTGGGGATCCTGGGCACCATCAGCCGGTGCGCCGGACAGACCATCGGCGTTGCTGATCCCGTCGTAGATCGAGGCCTGGAGCCGGTCGGTGAAGACACGGGACTGCTGCTGGCCGCCGCACGTGACGTTCTCTCGGAAGGCGACGGAGGCGTAGGAGGAATCGCCGCCCGCACCCACCGACGGCTCGTCCGCCGAGGCCTCGGTGCAGCCGGCGGGCGGCGCGTCGGCTTGCTCGTCGACGATGCTCGGGTTGGTGCCCCAAACTCGGCGTGAGTAGACGTGTCCGTTCTCGCCCCAGACGACGATTGCGATCCCGTCGCCGGCCGCCGCGACGGCAGGGGCTCCCGACCCGGTGCCCGCGTCGTCAGACGGGGTGGCGTTCAGCGCCGGCCCCTCGAGGGCCCATTTGCCGTTGTCCCAGTAGGCGGTCCTCACGTCGGATCCGCCCCCGGCCGCGTCGGTGAAGGCGATGTAGGCCTTGGGAAAATTGGTGATCGAGATCGCAGGGTTACTCGCCCCGCCGGCCAGCGCGATCGGCGCGGCGAAGGGAACCCCCTGGTTGGCGCGCTCCGCCGCGTAGAGGACGCCCCCGTTGATGAAGCCGACGAGCAGGAGGCCCCCGTTGCCGGCGGCGATCACGGGCTGCGAGGAAGCTCCGCTGAGCGAAGCGTCGATCTCGACCGGCGGCTGGAAGCTCCCGGCCACGAGCGCCGAGACGAACACGTGGGGCGCCCCGTTCACCTGCTTGAGGTAGACGACGCCGCCGGACCCGTCCCGGGCCACGGAGAGGCCGAGGCCGCTGGGGCGGGCGATGTCAGAACTCGGACCGTCGAGCACCTGGGGCGCGCCTGGAACAGGCTGCTGGGCGGTGGCCACCGGCGCGAGCGCGGCCGCGGTGACAAGCACGGCCAGCACCGCCAAAAGGCGCCGCGTAGCGGCGGCTTTGAGCGCTACACCCCCGATCTGCGCAGCGCCGAGGCGCCACCTCTGAGTCCTGTCGGCCGTGGATCTGACGACGCTAGAACCGACGAGGGCGGCTCAGGTTGCGGTGCTCAGCGGTCCTTGAGGAACGAGGGAATGTCGATCTCGTCGTCGCGGATCTCCAGCGAGGAGCGCCGCACGTCGTCGATCGTCACATCCCGACCCTGCCGCGGGCGCTCACGACTGGTGCCTGGGCGCAGCCGGCCGTGATCGAATCCCGTGGCGATCACGGTCACTCGGACGTCCTCGCCCATCGCGTCATCGATGACGGCACCGAAGATCATGTTCGAGTTGGAATCGGCGGCCCCCTGGACGATCTCGGCCGCCTCGTTGACCTCAAACAGCCCGAGGTCGTGGCCACCGGTGATGTTGAGCAGGATCCCGGTCGCCCCCTCGACCGACTCCTCGAGGAGCGGCGAGGAGATGGCCACCTTGGCCGCCTCCGCGGCCCGGTTCTCGCCGTTGGCGCTGCCGATACCCATAAGCGCGGTTCCCGCGTCACGCATGATCGTGCGCACGTCGGCGAAGTCGAGATTGATCAAGCCGGGGATGGTGATCAGGTCGGTGATTCCCTGGACGCCCTGGCGAAGAACATTGTCGGCTTCCCGGAAGGCGTCGAGCATCGAAGTGCGCCGCTCGACGATGGCGAGCAGCTTCTCGTTGGGGATGACGATCAACGTGTCCACGTTCTCGCGCAGCTTGGCGATGCCCTCGTCGGCCTGACGCGCGCGTTGGGTGCCCTCGAACGCGAACGGCCGCGTGACGCATCCCACGGTCAGTGCCCCGATCTCGTTCTTGGCGATGTCGGCGATGATCGGCGCCGCCCCGGTGCCCGTGCCCCCGCCCTCGCCCGCGGTGACGAACACCATGTCCGCGCCCTTGAGCGCCTCCTTGATCTCGTCGCGTGACTCGGCGGCGGCGCCCTGGCCGATGTCAGGGTTCGCCCCCGCACCCAGGCCCTTAGTCAGCTGGTGCCCAATGTTGAGCTTGACGTCGGCGTCGCACATCGCCAGCGCCTGTGCGTCCGTGTTGGCGGCGATGAATTCGACCCCGCGCAGGCCCGCGTCGACCATGCGGTTGACCGCGTTGGTTCCTCCGCCGCCCACGCCGACGACTTTGATGACTGCCAGGTAGCTGCCGCTTTCCACAGAAACCGCCGACCCTCTAGTTAGAGTTGAGTGTTTTCCCGCTCCATCGCTCTTTGCGGAGTTTTGCACGTTATGCGCTGGCGATGTGGCAAGTCAACGCGGCAACGGTCTCGCAACTTTGCTTGCAGATGCCCCAACCCTCAAGATTCGGCCGAGTGTTGGCCAAACTCCGGACTCAAGCTGGGGTTGAGGGTTACCCACCCGGTGAGGGGCCTGATCCGCCAGTCTCAGGGGCGCCGCCCCCGGAGGTCGAGGACGTTGATGCGCCACTCGTTTCGCCCGTGCCGGAGGGGCTCGAGCTATCAGAGGTGGCGCTCCCGCTCGTATCCGAGGAGGTCCCGCTCGTTCCGGAGCCGGTCCCGTCCCCCGCCCCCGCTCCCGCGGCCGGGCGGGCGGGATCGGTGACATCGATGTACGAGGCACCGGCCGAGCCTGGATCGGCGAGCACCGCGGTCACGGCGATCCACTTGGCCGCCAGCAGGGTGGTGTCACCGAAGTAGATGCTCGGGCCGTTGCGGAGCTGAGCCGTGAGCCCATGGCCGGCCACGGCCGTGACCTGGCTGATCTTGGGGAGCAGCTGATACGGCGCGGCGGCAAGCAGGGCGACGGCGCTGGCGACGCGACCCGCGGGCAGGCGGCGACCCACCGGGGGGACGCTGACCGGAATCGTCGGCAGCGACGAGCTCACCGAGACAGAACGCAGGATCGTCCCGTCGCTGGCCACCGGGATCTGGCGTGTGCCGGCGTCGAGCAGGGCCACAGGCCGCTCCTCGACGACGTCGATCACGACGCGGTGGGGAAACTCCGTCCGGACCTCGAGACGCTTGACCTCGGGAAACGGAGCCACAGCCGTGCGCAGTTGGTTCATCCGGACATCGAGCGTGGTCATGTTGTGAGCCGCCGAGCGCAGCGCGGAGCGAATCGCGCCCGCGTCAGCGCCGCTTGCCCCGTTGATGGTCACCCGGTCGACGCCTACAAGCGAGGAATCGCGCAGCCACGTCCAAGCTCCGAACAGCAGGGCCGCCAGCAGGATCGTCGCAACCAGCGCCAGGCGCATCCTGGGTGTGACGCGCCGGCGGCGCCGGACCGCGCGCCGGGGCGCCGCGGAGCGCCGGCCAACGGACGGCCCCAGGCGCCCCCGGCGGGTGAGCGTCCGGGTGAAGCTCATCCCAGCTTCCACTCAGCGGGAAACTCGACCGGTCCGAGTGCCTGTACCTCAGGGTCCAATTCGATGCCGAACCGCTCACGCACCCGCCGCCAGCCCTCGGCCATGACGGCGACAACGTCGGCCGTCGATGCGTCGCCGTGGTTGACGACGAAGTTGGCGTGCTTTTCTGAGAACCCGGCGCCCCCGATGCGCAGGTCACGGCATCCGGCCTCATCGAGCAGCTGTCCGGCGGTCCGTCCGCCGTCGCTTTCCGGGTTCTTGAACGTGGAACCAAAGGTCTTGACGCCCGTTGGCTGCGCCGCCTTCCGGCGCGCGCGGAGATCAGCCAGCGTCGCCTTGACCTCCGCCGGCTGGCCGCGCTCGAGCCGGAACGAGGCCCGAGCGACAATCTCGTAGGGCCCGAGGCTGGAGCGGCGATAAGCGAAGCCGAGCTCCCGAGGCGTCCGACGCATGGTTCCGGAGCCGGTGGCGATGTCGACCCACTCGAGCACGCGGGCCAGCTCGCCCCCGTAGGCGTTCGCGTTCATCCGCACCGCCCCGCCGACCGTCCCGGGAATGCTGACGCCGAACTCGATCCCGGTGAGTCCGGCCTGGGCCGCCCGGGCGGCGACGGTGGGCAGCCGCGCGGCCCCTCCGCAGTGAATATGCGTCTCTTCGAGCTCAATCTCAGTCAGTGACTTGTCCAGCTTGAGGACCAACCCGGGCACACCGGCGTCCGCTATCAGGAGGTTCGACCCCGACCCAACGACCCCTACCTGAAGCCCCTCCTCCCGCGCCCAACCAAGCAGACGCTCAAGCTCCGGCAGCGATCCCGGGCGGGCGAAGAGCTCGGCCGGGCCGCCGGTGCGGATCGTGGTCAGCCGGGCCAGCGGATAGTCCCGCTGGACTCCGGGGGGAGGATCGGCCATCGCCGCTCAGACTAGATGGCCCACCGGCTGCTCACCGGGCGGCAACCGAGTCGCCGACCAGCGAGCGGCCAAGCGCGTCGATGTTCCCCGCCCCCATGACCAGGCAAAGATCGCCAGCGCGGAGCGTCCCGGCGAGGAACCGGCGCGCCTCCTCGAACCCGGGCACCCACGCGACCGTCCGGCCGCCCGCGGCATCGGCGGCCGCGGCGGCGACAAGATGCCCGTCGACCCCCGGGAAGTCCTCGACCCTCTCCCGGGCCGGATAGACGTCGAGTACGGCGATTAGGTCGGCCGCCGCCAGCGCCGCCCCGAACTCACGCCACATGGCCTGCGTGCGCGAGTAGAGATGGGGCTGAAATACCGCCACCAGACGGCGCGGTTGCAGGGTCCGGGCGGTGGCGAGGGCCGCGGCCACCTTGGTCGGGTGGTGGGCGTAGTCGTCGTAGATCGTGGCGCCCGCGGGGGTCTCGCCGAGGCGCTCGAAGCGGCGACGGGCGCCGTGGAAGGTGCGCAGCGCCGCCACCGAGGCCGCCGGGTCGGCCCCCGCCAGCGCCGCCGCGCTGAGGGCGCCAGCCGCATTGACGGCGTTGTGAGCCCCGGGGACCGACAGCTCGACCTCGATCCCGCGCCACTCAAAACGCGATCCGCCGGGAAACAGGATCGGATCGGGAGCGTCATAGGGCGTCGCGCCCGGCGGGCAGAGCGCGCGCAGTGCCGGCCGGTCCCAGACCACGGCTCCGGCGCCGGCCCGGGCCATGAACGCCTGGAACGTGGCCTCGAGGTCGAGCCGGGAGCCATAGGTCGTGTGATGGTCGAGTTCGGCGTTGGTCAGCACCGCGACCTCGGGCCAGAGCTTGAGCAGCGAGCGATCCGACTCGTCGGCTTCGATGACGACCCATTCGCCGGAGCCCCAACCAGCGTTGGAACCGGTGTCCCGGAGCTCCCCGCCGATCACATAGGCGGGATCGAGACCCGCCCCGCGAAGCGCCTGTACGACCATCGACGCCGTCGTCGTCTTGCCCGCGGTTCCGGTCACCGCCAGGCAGCGCTTGAGCCGGGCGATCTCGGCCAGCAGATCGGCCCGGTGAAGCTCACGCCCCGCCGCGACCGCGCGCTCCGGATTCGAGGCGGGAACCGCGGTCGAGTAGACGACCTCGGCCCCCGGCGGCACGTTCTCGGCCGCGTGGCCGATGACCGGCTCGATGCCGTGGGCTCGGAGCCGCTCGGTGTAGCTCGACTCGGCCCGGTCAGAGCCCGTCACCCGGGCCCCGAGCGCCTGGGCGACCAGCGCCAGGCCGCTCATCCCGGCGCCGCCGATGCCCACGAAATGAAGCTGCCTGTCGGTCCAGGTTGATGCGTCCACTACGCCCTGATTCGTATCAACCGGACCGGTGCGACCGACGATATGAACCCTGTGAGCAGGCGGGGAATCCGCATCCTGGCGTCCTTGGCGGTGCTCGCCGCCATGGCCGCGGGCGGCACCTCGGTCGCCGTCGGCCGCACCGCGCACATCGGCGCGAGTGCCGCTTCTGGCTGCGCGGACCCTGACAACTACCCGGCCCAGCGCGACCCCTCGAACCCGCTCGACCTTCCGACTCCGCCCGGCGCTGACCCGCTCACCGGAGCCAATTTCTTCATCGCCGGCCCCGCTCACGGCGCCGCTGCCAGCACGATCGCGTCGCTCATCGGGATCGACCCCAAGAGCCTTCCCGACAGCGTTTCCTGGGCACAGTTCCAGCAGCAGCACGCCGCCGCGATCGCCGCCAACCCCCAGGCGGCGCTCCTGGCCAAGATCGCCGATGAGCCGGAGGCCAACCGCTTCAGCCTCTATTCAGAGGGCGGCGGCCCGGGCGCGATCTATGGCCAGGTACACAAGATCGTGTGCGACAACCTGGCCGCGGATCCCGGCACGATTCCAATCTTCACCACGTTCTTCCTCTACCAGGCCGGGTACTGCGAGACCAAGCACGAAATTCTGGCCCACCGCGGCACGTTCGAGCGTCAGATCGACGAGATGGCCCGCGGCATCGATCGCCGCCCCGCGGTGATGCTGCTCGAGCTCGACGCGGTGGGGGCTTCCATGTGCATGCAGCAGAACGGAGCGCTGCCCTACTGGGAGGGCGACATGAGCTACGAGATCGACAAGCTCGCGGCGCTTCCCCACACCGTTATTTACATGGAGGCCGGGTACGCCGACGGGAACTCGCCGCGCTACACCGCCCGGGTCCTGAACGCCGTCGGCATCAACAAGATCCGGGGCTTCTGGACCAACGACACCCACGAGGACTGGACGATCAACGAGGTGCATTGGGGCGAGCGGGTGTCGCAGCTGACCCACGGCGCTGACTTCATCGTCAACACGGCGACGAATGGGCAGGGTCCCTTGGTGCCCGCACACCGTGTCCACGACGGCAATGAGGTCCTGTGCAACGCGCCTGACCGGGGGACCGGGCCGCTGCCTCAGGTCAACCCCGGCTTCGCCGACGTCGATGCCTTCCTGTGGACGGCGCCGCCCGGCAACAGCAGCGGCAGCTGCAACGGCGGCCCGCCGTCGGGCACCTTCTGGCCGGCCAAGGCCGAGAGCATGGCCGCCCTGGCCAACGCTCGCCTCGGCCCGGGCTTCCCGAGCCAGCCTTACTAGGCGCCCCGCAGCGCGGGGCGACAGCGGCACACGCACCCCGCGCCCTCCGCTCCGTGTGACGGGACGGCCGGACTTCGGCCAAAACGTGCGCTTCTCCGCACACGCGGCCGGCGAGGCGCACGTCTTGTCCCCTATGAGGTCAATACGTGCGCTTCGATCGAGCTTGTCGTTTCAGACGCACGTTTTTTCAGCTTCGCCGCCGCTCTCCGCTTCACCGCTTTCGCCGGCCGCCCCCCGTCGTCGCCAACACCCCGCGGGCAATCTCCCGGGCCGCATCGGGCCGGGCGATCGCGGCTGAGGCCCGGGCCATGGCCTGTAGACGCGCTGGATCGGCGAGCAGGCGTCCGACCTCCTGAGCCAGGCGCGGCGCCGTCAGCTCCTGATCGGGGATCACCACCGCGGCCCCGGCGTCGGCCATGAAGCGTGCGTTGGCCGCCTGGTGGTCGGCCGTCGCATAGGGATACGGGATCAGTACGGCGGGCCGGCCGTAGGCGGCGACCTCGAAGATCGAACCCCCGGCCCGAGCCACGACGAGATCGCTGGCCAGGAGCGCCTCGCCGAAATCGCCCACGTACCCCCGCAGGTCGTAGTGAGGCCCGGGGGCCTCAAGCTCCGGCAGATCGCGCTCGCCCGCCGCGTGAAGGACCCGGAACCGCGCCCCGGCGAACGCCTCGACTGCCGCCTGGTTGATCGAGCGGGCACCCTGGGATCCGCCGAACACGAGCACGCACGTCTCCTCGTCGCTGAGGTTGAAGCGCCGGCGGGCCGCCGCGCGATCGGCGAACAGCGCCGGCACGGGGCGGCCGCTGAGCTGGTAGCGCGGACCGTCGCGCCCCGCCACGGGGAAGGCCAGGTAGACCCTTCGGGCGAAGGGGGCCAGGAGCCGATTGGTCAGGCCGAGATGGCTGTCGGCCTCCATCAGCACCAGGGGCCGGCGCCGGGCCACCGCGGCCGCGCCCACGGGCCCGGCGACATACCCACCGGCGCCGAGGACGGCGTCGGCACCCAGCTCACGCAACAGCCGGCTGGCCCGTGGGAGGGCGGCAGTGTCGACGGCCAGCGCCCGCGTCGCGGCGAGCACATCGTTTCGGGCCAGCGGCATGACCGACAGCGTGCGCAGTTCGTAGCCGGATGCGGGAACGAGCTGGCGCTCGGCGCGCTCGCCGCCGATGAACAGGACCTCGGCGCCTTCAGCGCGCAGCGCGTCGGCTACTGCCAACGCCGGTACGACGTGCCCGGCCGTCCCGCCGGCCGCGATCACGATCCTGGGCCGACTCACCGTGGCGATCGGGCACGAGCTTGAGTCGCTCGGCCCCGGGGCGGGCGATGTTGAGAAGCAGGCCGATGGCGGCCAGCATCACACACAGGTTGGTCGGGGCATAGGAGATGAAGGGCAGCGGCACACCCGTCAGGGGCGCCAGCCCGAGCACCACGAAGATGTTGAGGATTCCCTGGCACAGGATCAGCGACGTCAGCCCGGCGGCCAGCAGCTTGGCATACCGGTCGACGGCCCGCCGGGCCGTGCGTAACCCGGCGTAAGCCACCATCCCGTAGAGGCAGACGATCACGAGCACACCGAGCACTCCCAGCTCCTCGCCGACGACGGCGAGGATGAAGTCGGTCTGTGCCTCGGGCAGGTAGAAGGTCTTCTGCACCGAGCGGCCGAGGCCAACTCCGAGCAGTCCCCCGGAACCCAGGGCGATCTGTCCCTGCACGGCCTGGTAGCCCGCGCCCGATTTGGTGGCCGACGCCCACGGGTGCAGGAACGAGGTCAGCCGCGCCCGTTCGTAGGGCTGCGCGACCGCGAGGACGAGGACGCATCCCATGGCGATCGCGGCCAGCATCCCGAGGTGGCGCATCTGGATGCCCGCCACCACGAGCAGGGCGCCGAGCGTGAAGGTGACGACGAGTGCAGTCCCGAGGTCGGGCTCGACCACGATGAGCAGGATCGCCGGGGCAGCGACCACGGCGACCGGCGCCACGGCCTGCCGGAATCCGCGCATCCGCTTGGGATGGTCGGCGAGGTAGCGGGCGACGTACAGGACGAGCGCCAGCTTCATCACCTCGGAGGGCTGGAACTGGATGGGTCCGGCGGCGAACCAGCGCCGCGCCCCGTTGACCTCGACCCCGAATCCGGGGACGAGGACCACGAGAAGCAAGAAGAATGACCCGATGAGCAACAGGTTGACCAGCCTGCGATCGAGCAGGGTGATGCCGCGCCGGGCGAGGAGCTGCATCGCGCCCAGGCCGAGGGCTCCGAAGATCAAATAGCGGATGAACTCGCCCGTCCCGGTCCCCCCCTGGCCGGTCAGGACCCCCAGCGGGGAGGAGGCGCTGTAGACCATGACGGCGCCGAGGGCGAGCAGGCAGAGCGTCGCCGTGGTCAGGATCCGGTGCTCGAGCGGGGGCGCGGGCCGACGCGTCGTGGCGGCCATCAGCCGGCCTCCACCAGAGCTCGGAAATGCTCGCCGCGGGCCTCGAAGTCCGGGTACTGGTCATAGCTGGCGCAGGCCGGCGAGAGGAGCACCGTCTGGCCGGGCTGAGCGGCCCGGCGGGCGGTGGCGACCGCCCGCTCCAGGTCGCCCACCAGGTGAAGCGGGACGCCGGTCTCGCTCAGGGCGACGGCGAGATCCCCCGCTGCCTCTCCGATCAGGTAGACGGCGTCGCATCGCTCGGCCACGAGCGGGGCCAGCGGCGAGAAGTCCTGGCCCTTGCCGCGCCCGCCGGCGATCAGGTGAATCCCCTCCGTGTAGGCGCGCAGCGCCACCAGTGTCGAGGCGACGTTGGTGGCCTTCGAGTCGTTGACCCAGAGGACGCCATCGATGACGCCGAGCGCTTCCAGGCGGTGCGCTACGCCGGAGAAACTGCGAAGGCCGGCGGCGACGGCGTCGAAGTCGACCCCCCGGGCCAGGCAGACGGCGGCTGTGGCCATGGCGTTCTGGCGATTGTGGACGCCGGGAAGGGAGATCTCGATCACGGGCAGGAGCGGCGCCTCGTCCCACCACAGGTAACCGGCACGCTCGGACAGCTCGGCCCCCGGGCCGCTGCCGAAGCACACCCGCCGCGCGCAACCTCCCAGATCCTCGACGTCGAGATCGAGCGGTGCCACGGCCACGTCGTCGTTTCCCTGGTGGGCGAAGATCTGCAGCTTGGCCGCCACATAGCTCTCGAAGCTCCCATGGCGGTCCAGATGGTCGGGCTCGAGGTTGAGCAGGATCGCCGCCTCGGGGGCGAACGCCTCGCTGTCCTCGAGCTGAAACGAGGACGCCTCACACACGACCGTGACCTCACGATCGATCTGCCCGACCAGCGACGAGACGGCGGTTCCGACGTTCCCCGCGACCGCCACTGGGAGACCCGCCTCACGATGGACGTGGCCGATCCACTCGGATGTGGTCGTCTTGCCGTTGGTTCCGGTCACCGCGACGAACTCGTTCTCAAGCAGTCGCCATGCCAGCTCGAGCTCGCCGAGGATGGGGATGCCGCGGGCCCGCGCCGCCTCCACGATGGGCGCGGTCTGGGGAACACCAGGGCTCTTGATGAGCGTCCCGGCGCGGGCGGCAAGAACGTCGCCTGACGCATCCAAAGTCACTTCGACGCCCGCCTCGGAAAGCCTCCCCACCACTGCCTCGAGTCCCGGGTTGATGCCCAGACCGGCGTCCCAGCCCACCACCTCCTCTCCCCGCGCCCGGAGCGCAAGCGCGGCGGCGGTCCCCGAGCGGGCGAGGCCGACGACCAGGTAGGGACCCCCAGGAAGCGGCGGTCGCGGGTGCTGACTCAACCGCGGATGCTGAGCTGGTACACGGTGAAGCCGACGGCGCAGCAGGCGGCCGCGACGATCCAGAAGCGCAAGATGATCTTCGTCTCCGACCATCCCCGCAGCTCGAAGTGGTGGTGGATCGGCGCCATCAGGAAGACGCGCTTGCGGAAGGTCTGAAACGAAAAGACCTGGACGGCCACCGACAGCGCCTCGATGACGAAGATCCCGCCGAGGAGGAGGAGGAGCAGGGTCGTGTTCGTCATCACCGCGAACCCGGCTATCGCGCCCCCCAGTCCCAGCGCCCCGGTGTCGCCCATGAAGATGCTGGCCGGGAAGCTGTTGAACCAGAGAAAGCCGATGCAGGCGCCGACGAGACACGCGGCGAGCAGGCTCAGATCGTGCTGGCCGAAGGTGATGAAGGTGATGCCGATGTAGGCCAGGAGCACGATCGCCGCGCACCCGGCGGCGAGCCCGTCGAGGCCGTCAGCCAGATTGACCCCGCTCGTCGTCCCGGCGACGACGAGATAGATGAACACCGGGTACAGCGGCCCGAGATCGATGCTGGCGTCGAAGTAGCGGACCCGGATCGAAGTGCTGACGTGCGCCTTGTGGGTGGCGATCCACCACAACCCGACCGAGATCGCCACCGTGACGATCAGCTTGGTCCGTGCTCGCAGGCCGAGCGAGCGCCGCTTGGCGATCTTCGTGTAATCGTCGGCGAAGCCGAGCAGCGCACAGGCCACCGTGGCACCGAACACCCCGACCGCCTGCCAATAGCTCGGGTCGTGGTGGTCGACCAGGATGAGGAACGGGATGGCGAAGGCGATCACGATCACGATCCCCCCCAGCGTCGGTGTCCCCGCCTTGGTCTGGTGCCCTTTGGGCCCCTCTTCACGGATGTTCTGCCCGAACTCCCGCCGGCGCACGAACTCGATGAACTTGGGCGACAGGAAAACGCAGATCAGGAGCGCCGCTGTCCCGGCGATGAGGATGCGACCAGACTGGGTGCCCATTACTCGCCTCGCCTCACGAGCCATCACCGCCGTTCCGCAGGGCTCGGCACACGAGTTCGAGGCCAACCCCGCGCGAGCCCTTGACGAGGACCACGTCGCCGGTGTGCAGGAGCTCTGGAACCACGGTCGCCGCCTCCGCGGCATCCTGCACCGAGCACACGTGGCCGGCGAAGTGCTCCGACATGGCGGCGGCTCGGGGGCCGACGGTTACGAGCAGCTCGACGCCCGCCTGGGCCGCCTGCTCCCCCACCTCGGCATGGAAGCCGTGCTCATCGGGCCCCAGCTCGAGCATGTCGCCGAGCACCGCCACCCGCCGGGAGCCCGCCTCGTTCCGGGCGCTTTCCGCCAGGTCTTCGAGAGCCGCACGCATCGACATCGGGTTGGCGTTGTAGCAGTCGTCGATCAACGTCACGCCGCTGCCCAGCCGAGCTCGCTGGCCCCGCCCCGGCGTCAGCGCCAGCTCGACACGACCGCTGGGCACCACCCCGACCGCGCCGGCCGCGGCCACGGCGGCCAGCAGGTTCCGCCGCAGATGGGCTTGCGTGAACGAGACCTCAAGGTCGATCACTCCCCCGGGCGCCTGGATCCTCAGCCGGTCACCCTCGGCATCCAGGAGACGGACGTCTCCCCCCTCGCCGAAGGTGATCGTCTCGACGTCGGCCCGCAGGTGCGGCTCCAGCAGCGGCTCGCTCGCGGGGACGACCGCGGTGGCGCCGGACGGCAGTCCGGCCACCAGCTCGGCCTTGGCGGCGGCGATCGCCTCGATCGTCCCCAGGAGCTCGAGATGCACGGGCCCGATGCTCACGATCACCCCCACATCCGGCTCGGCGATCTCGGCCAGTTCGGCGATCTGTCCGGCGCCGCGCATCGCCATCTCAAGTACGAGCACCTCGGTCCCCGCGGGGGCGGCCAGCACCTCAAGAGGAAGGCCAACCTCGGTGTTGAAGTTGGCCCTGGAGGCCACGGTCCGGACATGTGGCGCCAGGACAGTCAGGAGGAGGTCCTTGGTCGAGGTCTTTCCGGTGGAACCGGTGACGCCAATGACCCGGGCCCCAAGCTCGCGCCGCCAGGCGGTGGCCAGGCGCTGCAGGGCGCGGAGCGGATCCGAGGCAACCAGGATGGCGCCGCCGGTCCCGGGCTGGCGGGCGCTTTCGACATGCTCCTCAGCGACGATTGCTCCCCACGCCCCCGCCTCGAGCGCGGCGCCGGCGAAGCGGCCGCCGTCGGTCTGACTGCCCGGCAGCCCGATGAAGAGGACATCCGGACCCGCCTCGCGCGAGTCGATCACGGCCCGCTCAGGACCGCCCTCGGAGTCGCGCGCTGAGGCGACACGCGCCCCGGCCGCCTGGGCGATCTGCTCTGAGTTCCAGCGCCTCATCGCGCCAGCGTCGCGCCTCGGAGCGCCTCTCGCGCCACCGTCGCATCGTCGAAGGGGATCTTTCGACCCGCTTCGAACTCCTGCCCCTGTTCGTGGCCCTTGCCGGCGATGACGACAACGTCGCCCGCCGCAGCGCCGGAGATGGCGAGCTCGATCGCTTCTCGACGGTCGACGAGATGCTCGACCTCGGAGCCGGACCCGGCGAGGATCTGATCGATGATCGCCTCGGGATCCTCGGAGCGCGGATTGTCGGAGGTCACGATCACACGGTCGGCGAGGTTCCGGGCGATGCGCCCCATGAGTGGGCGCTTGCCCCGGTCACGGTCCCCGCCGGCTCCGAAGACAACGTGCAGGCGGCCCGCGGTGAGCTGGCGCGCCGCCTCGAGGACGTTCTGGAGCGAGTCCGGGGTGTGGGCGTAATCGACGAGGACGGCGAAGTCCTGCCCCTCATCCACGGGCTGGAAGCGCCCGGGGACGAGGCCTGCCCCGGCCACCGCCTCTGCGGCTCGCGGGCTTGGCACCCCGACGGCCCGAGCGGCGGCGAAGGCGCCGAGCAGGTTGTAGACGTTGAAGCGCCCCCGGAGCGGCGAGCTCAGGTCGATCTCGCCGTCGGGAGCAACGACGGTGAAGCGAGAGCCGTGGAGACCCGTCTGGACGTCGACGGCCCGGTAGGCGGCTTCCCGCTCCAGGGCAAAGGTGACGGCATCCGGCAGCTCCCCGGCCAGTCGGGCGCCGTAGCTGTCATCGACGTTGATCACCGCGTGGGCTGGCGCCGCCTCGGTGAACAGCCGGCGCTTGGCCAGGAAGTAGTCCTCCATCGTGGGATGAAAATCGAGATGGTCCTGGGTCAGGTTGGTGAACACCGCGACGGCGAAGTGGATCGCGTCGGCCCGGCGCAGCTCAAGCGCGTGGGAGGACACCTCCATGGCGCAGGCCTCATCCCCCCGCTCGAGCATGTCCCGGAACGTGCGCTGGAGGTCGATCGCCTCAGGGGTCGTTCGCACCACCGGGTGCTCGACGGCGCCGATGATGCTCGTGACCGTGCCCAGCAGACCCGTCTGGCGACCGTCGGCCTCAAGCAGCGCGCGGACGAGGAAGGCGGTGGTCGTCTTGCCGTTCGTGCCGGTGACGCCGACCACTTGGAGGCGCGCCGTGGGGTCGCCGTAGAAGCGGGCTGCGGCAGGTGCCATGGCTGCGCGTACATCGGCCACCACCACCTCGGGCACGCCCAGGTCCAGCCGTCGCTGCGAGACGAGCGCGGCGGCGCCCCGCTGCACCGCATCAGCCGCGAACTCGTGCCCGTCCCGGGTGAAGCCGGGAACGCAGAAGAACAGCGTTCCCGGCGTCACGGCGCGGTTGTCGTAGGCCAGGCTCGAGATCTCGACGTCCGGCCCGGCCACCGCGACGCCGCTCATCACCTCGTGCAGCCGCATCGGGCTCCGAGTGTAAAGCTGCGCCCCGGCGGAAACCGGGGCGCTGGGCGCTGGCGTTGCCCGGGTCAGTCAGGCTGAGGCAGCCGCAAAGCCGCGCCCGCGCGCCGACAGCTCACGCTTTTCGATGACGCGATCCACAAGCCCGTAGGCGACCGCCTCGGCGCCGGTGAAGTAGCGATCGCGCTCCATGTCGGAATGCACGCGCTCCACGGGCTGCCCGGTGTGCTGGGAATAGATCTCGTCGAGGCGGGCCCGCAGGGCCAGAACCTCCCGGGCATGGATCTCGATGTCACTGGACTGACCCTCGAATCCCCCCGAGGGCTGGTGGATCAGGATCCTGCTGTTGGGGAGCGCCATCCGCTTCCCAGCCGTGCCACCGGCCAGGAGCAGTGAGCCCATTGACATGGCGATCCCGTAACAGATCGTCTGCACATCCGGCCGGATGAACTGCATCGTGTCGTAGATCGCCAGCCCGGCGTAGATCGACCCGCCGGGGGAGTTGATGTACAGATGGATGTCCTTGTCGGGATCGTCGGACTCGAGGTGCACGAATTGCGCCACGACCAGGTTGGCGATGTCTTCGTCGACCTGGCCGCCCAGGAAGATGACCCGGTCGTTGAGGAGCCGGGAGTAGATGTCGAAGGAACGCTCGCCGCGAGCGGTCTGCTCCACCACCATCGGGACAAGTGCCATTCTCGGTTCTCCTTCGTTTTGCGGCGTGGGCGACGCGACGCCATCCCACCACCGGTATAGTGCAACTGACTGGTTGCGTAACCGTAGCAGATGTGCAACTGAAGGGTTGCGCATGGACCAAGGAGGCGACATGACCGATCCCCACGATTCCCTGACCCCCAAACGAATCGAGCGCGAGCTGCTCCTTCCCGCCGCGCCCGACGAGGTGTGGAATGTGGTCACGAGCTCCGGCTGGCTGGCCGACGATGTGCGCCTTGAGCTGATCCCTGGCGGCGCGGCGAGCTTCCGCTCCGAGGAATGGGTAAGCCAGGGTTGGGTCGAGGAGGCGCTTCCCCCGGGCGACGAGAATCGGGGCACCGGGCGGCTGGTCTTCTGGTGGAGCGCGGACAGCGGCCCAGCCACCCGCGTCGAGCTCACGCTCGAGCCGGAGGGCAACGGGTGCACGCGTTTGCACGTGGTCGAGGCGAGGCCGCTGGATGTGCTGGACCTGGTCGGCATCCCTCTCCCGGGCGGTGGTGGCTCGAGCCAGGGGCCGGCAATGCTGGTTGCCGCATGACCAGCGGCGTGGTCGGCCCCGACGCCGTGTTCGGGGCGCTGGCTGACCCCACGCGGCGCGCCCTCCTGACGCGAGTTTCCGCCCATCCCGCTACCGCCACGGAGCTGGCGGGCGGCCTACCGATCTCCCGTCAGGCGGTCGTCAAGCACCTCGGAGCACTCGCACAGGCGGGCCTGCTCGAGCGCCAACGCTCCGGACGCGAGGTCCGCTATCACGTCACGCCCGCGCCACTGTCCGAAGCGGTGTCGTGGATCGCGGAAGTGGGCGCGCAGTGGGATGAGCGCCTGGCGTCACTGGCGGGAACGCTGCAGACACGCGAGCGGGATCCCTTGAAATAGGCGGAGCCCCCGGAGATTTCTCCGGGGGCTCCGTACCTGATCAGCGCCGGTCGCGCGCGAAGCCCGTATGGGCCACGTGCTCGACGAACGCCGCACCATCGATCGTGCCAAGGCCGCTTGCCAGGTCGTAACCCGGGACGGCGGTGTACCCCGGCACCGTATAGGTCGCACCGTTGTTGTAGTAGCGCCCACCGGGAACCGCCTGGGTGAACGTCACGGTGTTGTTGCCGCGGGTGATGTCGACGAGGCCCGGACGCGCGCCCTGGCCCTGGTCATAGAGCATCGGATTGAGCAGGCCCAGGCGATGTCCAGATGCCTGGTCTGCGACGGCAACGATGCCGGACGTGAGCGGCGAGGCCTCGCTTGTCCCGCCGATCAGATACCAGCCGGGGGCGGCGACGCCGTTCTGCGTGTTGGTGAAGCCGAGGTAGACGTCGGCAGCGCCGTTGACCGCGGCGCTCATCGCCACATCTGGCGTCCCACGCGACCATCCGACGACTCGCGACTCGCGACTCTGATAGCTCGGACGGCCGAAGACGGCCGACAAACCGCCGCCACCGGCGGCCGGCGCGCCGAAGAGAGCGGTGTCGTTCCACACGTTGTCCGGAGCCGTGCGGTTCCCGCTCGCGTCGAGGTGCAACTGCGTTCCACCGACCGACGTGACCAGCGGATCGCTGGACGGCCACCCCACGTCACGGAACGGGAAGAAGTTCTCGGCTCCGTTCTGCGGGTCGTAGGCGGATGCCTCGGTGGGGCCGCTGTCGCCTGCGGAAGCAAGCACGGTGACCCCGCGGCGCGCCGCGTTGATGTAGGCGCTCCGTAGATCGTAGATCGACTGCGCGTTCGGGAAGGTGTCCTCACCCGCACCGAAGCTCTGGGTGATCACGTCGCCGAGCCCGTGGTCGATGACGTAGTTCTCGGCTTCGATCATCTGGGGGAAGCCCATCACACCGATGGTCTCGTCCACCGGCGTCTCGACCAGCAGGATGTTGGCCCCCGGGGCCATCGTGTGGGCGTATTCGACGTCAAGCGACGTCTCGAGTGCCCACTGCCCCATATCGAAGTTGTTCGCGTCGTATGGCGGCGGTGTCCCGGCGGGATGGATGATGTCCAGCGACGGCGGCGCCGGCAGTCCGGTCTCCTGGTCAAACGTGTTGAGGTCGGACCTGATCGTCGGTGAGCCAAACGAATCGACGATCACGATCGTCCGCCCGCTTCCATTGAGACCCGCCTTGTACAGCGGGTTCATGTCGTACGCCTGCTGAAACTGGAACGGCTGATAGCAGGCGATCCCCGGACCCGCCGGCGGCGGCTGTTCACACTGCGCCGTTGTCGGCGGCTGCGCGAACTTGTACGGGATGAACTCGTTCAACGGCGCCGCGGTGGCGCTCGCGGCGCCGACTACGGCAATCGATGCACCGCCGACCAGAACTGCGGCGGCACGGACAAGAAGCTTCGAGCGCAAGTGCGCCTCCCTTCTCCAGGCTTCGACCCGACGCCCGCGAAGCGTGATGCATTACGCCGCCCGAGCATAGGGGCGGCGGGCCGAGTTGCCGCGCTTCTCGCTGAGCGACTAGTTCGGCGAGATCCCGAGGTACGGCACCGCCCAGCCGACGATCTTCTGGAACGCCGGGGCGGCCACCGAACCACCGAAGATCGAGCCCTGGGGTTCGTCAACCACCACGGCCACGACGAGACGTGGGTCGCGCGTCGGGACCATGCCGATGAACGAGGCGATGTAGTCGGTGTCGGAGTACTGCCCGTTGACCACGACGCTGGCGGTACCCGTCTTCCCGGCAAGATCCCAGCCGGGAATCTGCGCCCCGGAAGCTGTCCCGCCGTCGGCGAACACCCCACGCAACATGTCCCGCAGCTCTGAAGCGACGCCCGGGCTGAGGATGCGACGGGCTTTGGCCGGCCGCACTGCCTTGCCGCCGATGGAGGCGACGATCTGCGGCGTGCGGAGGATCCCGCCGTTGGCGATCGCGTCGTAGGCCTGGACCATCTGCATCGGGGTCACCTCCTCGCCCTGGCCGAACGGGAGGTTGGCCATCGACGTCCCCGAGTACTGCCACCAATGCAGGACGATGCCCTGCTGCTCGCCGGGCAGGTCGACGCCGGTGGGTGAGCCGAAGCCGAAGCGGTGGACCCAGTAGTCGAAGCGCTGGGCGCCCAAGCGCATGCCGATCAGGTCGGCTCCGATGTTGCTCGAGTACTTGAGGATGCCCGACGTCGTCAGCGTCTCGTAGCCGTGATCCTCGGCGTCGTGGATCGTTCGGTCATAGACCTGAAGGACCGGCGGGATGTCGAATTGGGTGTTTGGCGTGACCAGGTGGTCCTGGAGCGCGCCGGCGACGGTGATCGCCTTGAACGTCGATCCCGGCTCGTAGCTGAAGCCAACCGCCTGGTCCTCCCACGCCTTCAGCGGCGCTGCGCCTGGGTCGTTGGCGTTGACACGCGGCCAGTTGGCCAGCGCGAGGATGGCCCCGGTCCGGGGGTCGGCGACGATCGCGGTCGCGCCCTTGGGCGAGTACTGCGCTCCGACGCCGGCCAGGACCTGCTCGACCTCGTCCTGGAGGGCGGCGTCGATCGTCAGCCGGATCGTTTTCCCAGGCCGGGTGAGACGGAGCTGATCGACCGAGATCGGCTGGCCCAGCGCATCGTTGACGATCCGCCTGACGCCGTCGGTGCCCCGCAAGACGTTGTCGTAGAGATACTCGAGGCCGCTCAGCCCCCGGTCACCCCAACCCACGGTCCCCAGGACCTGCGATGCCGCCCACGAGCGGGGATAGACGCGCTTGACCTCGGGGACCAGGCTGATGCCGTCGATCCCCAACTTCGTGATCTCGTTGGCCTGGGTGGCTGGGAGCAGATGGGCCAGGTAGACGAAGCCGGTCCGCGGCTTCGTCACGTCGGTCAGGACGGTGTTGAAGCTCACCCCGAGGAGGGGGGCGAGCTGCGTCGCGACCTTCTGCGGGTTCTTGATCAGGTAGGGATCGGCGACGACGTCATCCGCGGACTCGCTAACCGCGAGCTCGACCCCGTTGCGGTCGGTGATGGTCCCTCGCGGAGCGGGAAGCGTCTGTTGCAGCACCTGCTCGCTGGCGGCGCTCTGCTGCAGAGACCCAGCTTGGAAGGTCCCCAGGTAGGTGGCACGCAGTAGGCCGATCGAAAGAAGGGCCAGGAAGGCTAGAAAAACCAGGCCGATGCGCCGGTCGGCGAGGGCCACCGGTCGCCTAGCCTCCGCCGGGCTGGGTCGTGGTCGGCGTGATCCCCGCCGCCCCGGTGGCGGTGGCCGCCGGGGCTGACACGGTGGCCGAGGTCGACGCGGGGGTCGTCGTGGACGTGGCTGGAGTGCTCGGCACCGGCGATTGATCGCTTGTGGTCGGTGAGGTCTGGGACGTAACTGGGGCCGGAGTTGTGGCCGGAATGGTGGGTGTGGTGTCGGACGTGTCCGATGGCTGCCCGGACGAGGTTGCGGAACTCGGCGTCGAGCTGGTGCTCGCGGCGACGCCCATGAGCGCGGCGTCCTGTGCCGCCTGAGCGGCGAGCTGGCTGGTGAAGGACGACGGGTCTGGAGCTTGGATGTTGCCCAGGGCTCGTACGATCTGCGCACCCGGGCGTGCGGTCAGGAAGACCAGCGAATCAGGTGAGGGCATGACCATTCCCCGGGCGGCGGCGATCCGCTCGATCCGCTGGTCGTCGGCCAGCGTGGCCACCCCGGCCTGGAGCGCTTCGTTCCGGGTCTGGAGTGTCGCCGTCTGTTCGACCGCGCGCCCGGTGCTGGCGCCGAGCTTGAGGATCTCCACCTGCATGGCCACGATTCCGGCCAGGAGCACTCCAAGAACCGGAATCCAGGCCCGCCCGCGGACGAGCCGATCGATGAGCGAATGATCGGGCAGCCCGCGCACGAGCGCCAAGGCACGACCGCCGAGGGCGAAGCTTTCCCGCGGGACCGCGACCGCCGTCGCTGCGGCCGCCCGGCCCCCCACGGGGCCGCTCACGCGCCGCGGCGGCCGCACGGGTCCGGAGCGCCGCGGTGCAGTCCGCGTCCGGGCTGAGGCCACACTTCTGGGGGAGGTCACAGTTGCCATCAGGAGCGGTCCTCCGAGGTTGTGGTGGACTTCGCCGACCCGGGCCCGAGCTTGCGCGCCACACGCAGATGTGCTGAGCGGGCGCGGGGGTTGTCGGCCACTTCACCCGGGCTCGGGGCTACCGCCCGCCGGGTCAGGAGCTCCGCCTCGGGCTCCCGCCCGCACACGCAGACCGGGAACTCAGGCGGGCAGATGCATCCGACCGCGCGGTCGGCCAGGAAGCGCTTGACCGCGCGGTCCTCGAGGGAATGGAAGGCGATCGCGGCGAACCGGCCACCCGGCCGCAGAGCCTGCCAGGCGAGCGGGAGGGCCTCCTCGAGCTGGGTCAGCTCGTCGTTGACGGCGATCCGCAGGGCCTGGAACGTCCGCCGGGCCGGATGCCCGCTGGCGAATGGAGCGTGGATCGGAACCGCCGACTTGATCACCTCGACCAGCTCGTGCGTGGTGCTCAGCTCCTGCCGTCCGCGCGCCCGTCCGATGGCGCGCGCGATCTGGCTGGCAAAGCGCTCCTCGCCGTACTGGCGCAGGAGCCGGGCGAGCCGGCGCTCATCCCAATCGTTGACGATCTCCCCCGCGGTCAGCGCCTGGTCCGGGTCCATCCGCATGTCGAGGGGGGCGTCGTAGGCGTAGGAGAACCCGCGGGCCCACGTGTCCACCTGCATCGAGGACATGCCGAGGTCGAGATAGATGAGGTCGGCGTCCACGCGCTCGGCCTCGAGTCGCAGCAGCGCGGTGACGTAGTCCGCTCGGATGAAGCGGACGTGGCAGGGAAGCTCGGCCGACAGCTCAGCAAAGCGTTCCTCCGCCACGGGGTCGCGGTCAATCCCGATCAGTGTCCCCGTTGGCCCGAGCCGCTCCGCGATCAGCCTCGCATGACCGCCACCGCCGAACGTGCAGTCGATCGCCACCTCCCCCGGATGTGGATCGAGTAGCTCGATCAGCTCACCCGCGAGGACGGGGATGTGGGTATGGGTCATGTCAAGCAGTGTCGCCAAGGCTCGCGGCAAGGTCGGGAACGCGGGTTAGAACATCGCTGCTGTAGCTGCCGTACGCGGTGCGGTCGAACACTTCGAGGCACTCGCCGGAGCCGGTCACCACGACCTCCTTGTCGAGGCTGGCGTAGTCCATGAGCATCGGCGGGACCATCACCCGGTGGGCGGAGTCGAGCTCGGTGTCGTGCGAGTAGTTGAAGAAGAAGCGCTTCAGGTCTCGCGCCTTGGGTGAGAGCGGGTTGAGCCCCGCCAGCGCGGCGGTCGTGTACTCGTCGTAGACCTCCGGCGTCCAGATGGACATCGAGCGCGGCGCGGTCTCGGTGGTCTCCATCGAGGCAGCCAGGACAACCCCCCCGGCCAATGCGGCGCGGAACTTGGACGGGATCGTCAGTCGATGCTTGGCGTCGAGCGCGTGCTCGAAGGTTCCACGGAAGGCGATCAACTCGGTTCAAGGTTTCTGGCCCCGGGGGCCGAAGCTCAGAACCCGGGTGGCTGGGTGGGAGGAGCCCTGCCACCCGGGTTCCACATCGCATGGCATGCCTGTCCCACTGTACCCCACTCTCCCCCACTTTGCAACCTATTTCCCAAATTCCTCCCACTCGGCACCACACGACCACCCCCGAGCGGCGATCATCAGTCGCGACGGGGGTTTCCGGCGATCCTGTGTCGCCCCGGCGGCGCACGAGCGCGTGCAAGCGCCGCCGATGCACCAGAAGTTGCAGCCGGGACCGCGTTTCCGTCCGGGCGATCTGCGTCCCAGGCCTACCTGGACGACTTAGTGCCGCCTATAGCCGTTCAATGTCGTCCAGGTCCCCCGCGCCGGGTAGCTCGAGCACGATCCTGGCCCCTTGGCCGCGGGGCACCGAAGCCAGGCGGCCACCGTGGGCGGCGGCGACGGCACCCGCAACACGCAGGCCGTGGCCACGCCCTGGCCGGCCCCGCCGCCCGCTCCGGCGAACCATCTCGTCGATCGGCGCCGGCAGCCCCGGGCCGCTGTCGGCGACTTCGACCCCCACCTTCCCCACCGCCTGACGCAGCCTCACCTCGACCTCCCCTCCCCCATGTTCGATCGCGTTGGCCAGCAGATTCCCGACGGCCTGGGCCAGCCGCAGTCGATCCCCGGCGACCCAGATCGGACGCGGTGCGGCATCGAACGAGATCACCCCGCCCTGAGCAACTGCCACCGCTTGCCACGCCTCCACCGAGGTCGCGACGAGCTCGCCCACGTCCATCGACTCGGTCCTCACCGCGGGGACCCGCACCGCCGATAGGTCATCCAGCGCGACTGCGGCGCGGCCGAGCTCGAGCTCGATCGCTCGCAGACGGTAATGCGAGAGCTGGCGCACGCGACCCCCCAGCTCGAGCCCCAGCTGGATCGCGGTGAGCGGACCCCGCACCTCGTGGCAGGCTCTCGCCACCGCCTCCGCCTGGCGGGAGAACCGGACGCGGATGATCGCGGCAGCGCCAACCCCAGCCACGCCGATCAGCCAACCGCCGATGCCGAGCGCGACGCTCACCCGCCGAGGTTTCCGTCGACGAGCCGATACCCCACCCCCCAAACATTGACGACGAATCTGTCGCCGCCAACCCCCAGCTTCTTGCGGAGCCGGTGGGCGTGGGCGTCGACGGTCCGGGTCGGGCAGATGACCTTGAACCCCCAAACGCCCCGCAGGAGTTCCTCGCGACTGAAGACCCGGGTCGGCTCGGCGGCGAGGGCCCGCAGGAGGGCAAATTCCTTCTTGGAGAGCCGAAGCGGCTCGCCGGCCAGCCACACCTCCCGTGAGGCGGGATCTAACTCCAGCCTGCCCACGCGCAGGCGGCCGCTCCGGGTGCGCGGGGCGGTTCGCCGGAGCAAGGCCCGGATCCGCGCTCGGAGCTCCTGGTAACTGAAGGGTTTGGCCACGTAGTCATCGCAACCGCGCTCGAACCCCCGCAGGCGATCGAGCTCGCCGGCGCGCCCGGTCAAGACCAGGACCGGGAGGCTCGGGTCGATCCGTCCCGCCACCGGCTCGCCGTCACGGATATGGCTGAGCAGGTCGAGCCCGTCTCGATCCGGGAGTCCAAGATCGATGATCGCCAGATCTGGGCATGAGCACTCGATCAGCCGCTCCGCCTGGGTGGCCGAGTCGGCCTCGAGCAGGTCGTAGCCGTCGGCGACGAGGTTGTCGGCCAGGAACGAGCGGGTCACCAGATGGTCCTCGACGATCAGGATCGTGTAGGCCGTCTCATCCATGCTCGTATGAGCGTTCAGCGGGGAAAAACCACCCCCCTAAATCGCCTTCGCAGCCGGCCGAAGCGGTTCTCCTCAGGCGGCGTGCAACATCGCGTTCAACCCGTGCGCGGGTGCAGGAATCGGACATATGATGCCGACGATGTACAGGCGCGGGAACTACAGCTCGGGCGACGATTTCGTGCTCGAGTACGGCGAGCTCCGCTTTACCTTCAACGAGCGTGACTTCCGCGAGCGCTGCGAGCAGGCAGCCCGCAAGGTGGGGTTCATCGAGGGCGAGGTGGCGGAGGACGAGGCCGAGGATCTGATCAACCTGGTCGTCAACGGCGAGGTGACGGAGCCCGCTTCCGCCCTCGGGGAGCACGTGAACGACTGCTGGCCCGAGCTGGTCGGCCCCTCGGAACGCTCGCTGGTCCACTGGCTGCGCCGGCTCATCTTCCGCAGCGCCTGGCTCGACCAGCGCGTCAAGGAGGGCGAGCTCGACATCTGGTTCGACGACCGAAACAGCGGCTTCGTCTACATCCAGCCCGATCGCGGCGATGAACCGATCCGCCTCGCCCCGGAGCCGAGCTGGAACCGTGTCGCCTACGTCCGCCGTTAGCCGGCGGCCGCGAGGTGAGCCGGCGCGGCCTACCCGCCGTGGCCAACGACTGAGTACACGTTCTGGTCGTGCGGGGGTGGGTTGTCGATGAGTAACCGCGGGACGGTCACGAACCGATAACCGCGGGCTCGCAGCTTGGTGATGATCTTGGGCAGCGCAGCCACCGTCTCTGAGCGATTCCCGCCCCCGTCGTGGAGCAGGATGATCGCGCCGGGCTTGGCCCCGTCCACCGCGGCGCGGACGATCGCCGCGCTGCCGGGTAGGCGGTAGTCGTTGGTGTCAATCGTCCAGAGCACCATCAGCATCCGTTCGGCGTGCAGCAGCGACAGGGTGTGCGAGTTCCACAGCCCGTAGGGCGGACGGAACAGGCGAGGGAAGGGAGCGCCGTAGTGCTCGAGGGCCCGGGCGCCTTCCAGGAGCTCGGTCTGCTGGTCGGCAGGGCTCAGCCTGGCCATCGGCGCGTGGTAGAAGGTGTGGTCGCCGATCACATCGCCAAGACCGATGATCCGGCTCGTCGAGGCGTGGAAGTACTGCTCCAGCACCCCCACCTCGAAGAAGGTCGCGGGGATCTGGTAGCGCTGAAGGATCGAAAGAATCTGTGGCGTGTACGGTCCGGGACCGTCGTCGAACGTGAGCGCGACCTCGCGGTGCTGAGACCCCGCCACCCGGACGTAGGGCGTGTAGGCGAGCGTCCGGTCGATGCCGGTGGTCTCGGCCGCCGAAACTGAGCCGATCCCGGAGCCGGCCAGCGTCCGCACGCGAGCGAAGAACGACGCCGGCGGACGGGCAGCGGCGTGATGGACTCCACGCCCCGCGCCACCGAGCAGGAACGCGGTCGCGACCAGGACGAGCGCCAGAAGCCCGAGCGCCGCCATGGCGCGGCGCCGCCGGTGCTGAGGAGCCCGACTCCAATTTCGGCCCCTTCCCCTCCCGCCCGTGAGTAGAGGTTTGGGCGCGCCCTCGCGCACTGCAGCTGAGCCTCGGTCCATCGGTCGTCCCCGCGGCGCATGATGCCGTCTCCGCGCCCCCCGTGCATCTCTGCAAGAGGATTCGCGGGCCGCGTCGACGCGTACCGCATTACTCTCATCGTCGATGTCCGCCCGGATCTGGCTCGTCCTCCCCACCTATAACGAGGCGATGAACATCGAGGCGATCGTCCGAGCTGCGAATGCCGAACTCGAGCGCTTCGCCCCCGGCGATCACCGGATCCTCATCGTCGATGACCAGTCGCCTGACGGGACGGGCGAGATCGCGGACCGGCTGGCCCGTGAGCTGGGCGCCATCGAGGTTTTGCACCGGGCCGAGAAGACAGGCCTCGGCCACGCCTACCTGGCCGGGTTCACGCACGCGTTGGCGGGCGGCGCGGACCTCGTGTGCGAGATGGACGCCGACTTCTCTCACGATCCGCGTTACCTGCCACAGCTTCTCGGCGCGGCGGCCGACGCCGACCTGGTCCTGGGCTCGCGCTATGTGACCGGCGGCGGGGTGCGCAACTGGGGCCTGACGCGCCGGGTCGTGAGCCGGGGCGGAGGCCTATACGCACGGGCGATCCTGGGGGTCGACGTCCACGATCTGACCGGCGGCTTCAAGTGCATCCGCCGTGAGGTGCTCGAGGCAATCGACCTGCCGAGCGTCAGGGCCGAGGGATACGTGTTCCAGGTCGAGGTCACCTACCGGGCCGTCCTGGCCGGCTTTCGGGTCAAGGAAGTCCCGATCGTGTTTGTCGACCGCGAACAGGGGGCAAGCAAGATGTCGTCCCGGATCGCCCTCGAGGCCATCTGGCTGGTACCGCGACTGCGCTGGACCGTCCCCCAGGCGCTCGCCCAGGCCCGGCCCCAGTCCGTCGAGGCCCCGGCAGACGCCGGCGTCGGCGATCACGTTCCATAATGCCGCCCTAAGCGGCGGGGAGCCTAACGTAATACCAATGTTCCCGAGGGCATCCTTCTCGCGATGAGCGTTTCCGGCCCGCTCGGCGCCACCGACTCAGGTGCCGTCCAGATCAGAGCGCCCAGAACCCGAGCACGCGCCCGTGCACTCGGCGACCGCGCCGGGCTGATCGCCATTGCGGGCCTGCTCGTGACGACGACGCTGATCGCCCTCGGCGCGGCCCGAACCAACGTCCTCGTGCCTCAGTCGGTGCGCCCGCTGCCGACCTGGCTCGCGGGGCCGTTTGGGAACTCCGGCCTCTCCCTCGGCTGGGGCGGGGCGATCGCCGTACTGACCGTGATGTTCGTGGCCTACGTGGTCGCCGCCAACGCGGCTGATCGCCTTTCCGCGCGCACGGTCCTCATGACGATCGCCGCCATGAACGCGCTGATCCTGCTGGCCCCACCGCTGCTCTCTACCGATGTCTTCAGCTATCAGTTCTACGGCCGCATGGCCGAGCTCTACGGGGCCAATCCCTATCTCGCCGGACCACACGCGCTCGCCCTGGACCCGCTCTACCCCTTCATCGGCTCGAAGTGGATCAACACACCGACCGTCTATGGACCGCTCTTCACGGCGCTGAGCTACGTCCTGGCGCCGCTGTCGATCGCCAGGAGCGTGCTCGCCTACAAGGCGATCGCTGCGGTCTCCAGCCTGGCCCTGGTCGCGCTGGTCTGGCACTCGGCGCGGCGGCGGGGACTCAACCAGGTCAGGGCGGTCGCCCTGGTCGGGCTGAACCCGCTGATCGTCATCTACGGCGTCGGTGGCGGCCACAACGACCTGCTCATGATGGTCATCCTGATGGCCGGGGTGTACCTCATGCTGGCCCAACGGGAGCGCTCCGGGGCCGCGATGATGGTCGCCGCCTCGGCGATCAAGCTGACCGCCGGCGTGTTGCTTGCCTTCGCCGTCGCGAGCGGAGGTGGGCGCCGGGCTCGCGACCATCGACGCGACGTGGTCATCGGCGCTGCCGCCGCCGGCCTGCTCTTCTTCGGGCTCGCCTTCCTCTGGTTTGGGAGCGGTCCGCTTCACCTCTTCGCCACCGTGCAGAAGGTCCAGAGTGAGGGCGACTGGCACAGCGTGCCGGGCTTCCTGGGCGCCGAGCTGGGAAGCACCTTCGGCCATATCGCCGGCATCCTGCTTGGGGTCATGTTCGCCGGACTCTGCGTCTGGCTGCTCTGGCGGGTCTGGCATGGGCGGACCGACTGGATCGATGCCGGCGCCTGGACCGCGCTCGGGCTCCTGGCCACGGCCAGCTCGCTTCTACCGTGGTACGTGGCCTGGCTCCTGCCGCTGGCGGCCTTGGCTATCAACCCTCGGCTCTGGAAGCTGGCCATCGTGACCACCGGCGTGGTTGAGTTGATCCAGCTCATCGGCTATCTCCCCCACCCGCTCGTCCATTGACCGACACCCATCCAACGATCGACGACACGGTGGCCACCGAGGTGATCGCTCCGCGCACCCTCGGGCTGCTCAGCGTCGTCGCCCCCGTCTACAACGAGCAGGAGCTCCTGGATGAGTTCTATGCCCGTGTCTGCGCCGCCCTCGGCGAGTTGCACTTCGAGCTCGTCCTCGTCGACGACGGCTCCACCGACACGACCCCGGCCATTCTGCACCGCCTCGCCTCGAGCGATCCCCGGATCCATGTCGTGTACCTGTCTCGCAACTTCGGCCATCAGACGGCGCTCACCGCCGGGCTCGATCACGCCCGCGGCGATGCCGTGGTGATGCTCGACGCGGATCTCCAGGATCCGCCCGAGCTGATCCCAAAGATGCTCGATCACTGGCGCGCCGGCTGCGACGTCGTGTACGCGGTCCGGGAGCATCGTGAGGGCGAGTCGCGCTTCAAGCTGACCACCGCGCACTGGTTCTACAAGCTGTTCGACAAGCTGACCCAGGTCGAGCTCCAGCACAACTCGGGTGATTTCCGGCTGCTCGACCGCACCGCTCTGGATGCGCTGCTGTCGATGCGTGAGCGCAACCGCTTCCTGCGCGGCATGACCGTCTGGGTCGGCTATCGCCAGGCCGCCGTTCCCTACCGGCGCGACCCGCGCTTCGCCGGTGAGACGAAATACACCCTGTCGAAGATGCTCCGCTTCTCCCTGGATGCCATCTCGTCCTTCTCGCACCGGCCGCTACAGCTGGCGACCCTGCTGGGGTTCTTGATCTCGACCCTCGCCTTCATCGCCATCCCGGTGGTCATCGTGCTGCGCGTGCTCGGCTCCTACCTCCCGGGCTTTGGGTCGATCACGATCGCCATCCTGCTCCTGGGTGGCATCCAGCTGATTGCCCTGGGAATCATCGGCGAGTACGTCGGCCGGATCTACGATGAGGTCAAGGGACGACCGCTCTATCTGATTCGCAGCCGGCTGAACTTCCCAGAGGAGGAGACGCCGAAGCTCCCCCTCTCCCCGGTGGCCGCCGAGCGCGAGCGCACGGTCGACCGGCGACCGGGCGCCTAAGGCACCTCTCGCCTGGCCCGTCAGCCGCCCGCCGGGTTGGGCCCGATCGAGCGCGAGGGGGCCGACTCCGCCGACCCGCTGTCAGCCGCGCCGGTGTCTGCGATTCGGCCATCACCCTCGGGGCGGCCACGGACAGCCTGCTCGAGGGCAGCGATCCGCCCCGACAGCGCCTTGATGGCGTCGGCGATCGGATCTGGAAGGTGAACCCAGTCGGCGTCCGGGCCCTCGGGACGACGGCCCTCGACCCGGACCGGATGCCCGGGATTACCCACAACGGTGCAGTTCGGCGGAACATCGTGAATGACCACCGTGTTGGCGCCGATCTTCGAGCCGTGGCCGACCGTGATGGGCCCGAGCAGGCGAGCTCCTGACCCGATGGTCACGTTGTCCTGAACGGTTGGGTGCCGCTTGCCGGTGGCAAAGCCGGTGCCGCCGAGCGTAACCCCCTGGTAGAGCGTCACGTCCTCGCCGACCTCGGCCGTCTCGCCGATGACGACGCCCATGCCGTGGTCGATGAAGAGACCGCACCCGATGCGGGCCGCCGGATGGATCTCGATCCCGGTGATGGAGCGGGCGATGCCCGCGATCAGGCGCGGAAGCAGCGGCACCCCGGCGCGCGCGAGCGCGTGGGCCAGGCGATGGGCGAGTAGCGCGTGAACCCCGGGCCAGGTGGCGAGGATCTCCAGGTTGCTGACGTCACGCGCTGCCGGATCCCGGTTGCGCACCGCCGCCAGGTCACACCGGATCTCCTGGGCGGTGCGGGCGATCAGACCTTGCCCGGGCATGTCGACAGCGTAGCCGCCGGTCGGTCCGCGTCAGGGAGCGAAGAACGGCGTCGACACGTAGCGCTCGCCGGAGTCGGGCAGGATCGTCGCGATCCGGGCGGAGCTGAACTCCGGACGGGCGGCGATCTGCAACGCCGCCCATACCGCGGCGCCGCAGCTGATGCCGGCCAGCACGCCCTCGCGCCGGGCGAGGAGCCGCGCCGTCTGGATGGCGTCCTCGTCGTCGACGGGGATGACCTCGTCGAGCAGCTCCCGGTTGAGCACCGCGGGCACGAAGCCCGCGCCGATGCCCTGGATCTTGTGGGGCCCCGGCCGCCCACCGGACAGCACCGCGGAGGTCTTGGGCTCGACCGCGACGATCCGGCAGCGCGGGTTGCGCTCCTTGAGCACCTCCCCGGTCCCGGTGATCGTGCCGCCGGTGCCCACGCCGGCCACCAGCACGTCGACCCGGCCGTCGAGCGCATCCCACAGCTCGGGCCCGGTGGTGCGGCGGTGGATCTCGGGGTTGGCCGGGTTGGAGAACTGATCGGGCAGGAACACGTCGTCGCGGGTCGCCATCTCGCGGGCGGCCTGCACCGCCTCGGTCATCCCGCCCATCGACTCGGTGAGCTGAACCTGGGCGCCGTAGAGACGCAGCAGCCCCTCGCGCTCGCGGCTCATGCCCTCGGGCAGGGTGAGCACCAGCTCGTAGCCCTTGGCGGCGCACACGAACGCCAGCGCGATCCCGGTGTTGCCGCTGGTCGCCTCGACGATGGTGGTCTTCCCGGGCTCGATCCGGCCCTCGCGCTCGGCGGCCTCGATCATGGCCACGCCGATCCGGTCCTTGACGCTCCCGCCGGGGTTGAACGACTCCAGCTTGGCGAACAGCGCGACGTCGGCGGACGGCGCCACCCGGGTGAGCGCCACCATCGGCGTGCGGCCGACCAGATCCGCGATGTTGGTGGGGACGGGCGGCACTCCTGGGAGGCCCACTAGATGTGGTACATCGGCGCCCCGGCCGACCGGATCTCGTGCTCGGCGATCGACGCCACCGTCGCCTCGCCCAGCACCCCGGCCGCCGCCTGGGCCGCCTCGGCGAACACGCCGGCGGTGCCGCTGCCCAACGGCCCGTCGAGCAGCTCGACGAGCTCGAGCACGGTGACCTGTTCCGGCGGGCGGGCGAAGCTGTAGCCGCCCTTGACCCCGCGCTGCGAGCTGAGGACCCCGGCGCGTCGCAGCGTGGCGAACAGGTGCTCC